>Ga0224495_10000231_pt1 | contig 45555 bp, 75 predicted proteins | sample SF_Jul11_sed_USG_FD_168128 | JGI IMG/M metagenome (GOLD analysis project Ga0224495, IMG submission 168128) | Sediment microbial communities from San Francisco Bay, California, United States - SF_Jul11_sed_USGS_4_1 | ecosystem: Environmental > Aquatic > Marine > Sediment | place: USA: California...
CATTCTCGGTGATCGACTGAATCAGCTCCTCTTCCCCCGAGAAGTCCGTCCTTGGGTTCCATCCGGCCTCGACAATGATCTCCCTCGGGTCGATACCGTAAAACTTCCTCGTTTCGACAAATCCAATCCCTTCCTTGATAGCCATCCTTCAATCCCTCCCTTTCAAGATTTTTCTTGGGCTTTTCTCTCGGCCCGCTTCTTTTCCCTGGCGGCAACCATCTTCTTTGCCGTCACGGTGTCAAGCTCCCTCTTGCTCAGTTTTCCGCCCCTAGAGGCGAAGTGCCTTGCAATGATCTTGTCGTCGATGCGCTTCTGGCAGTGTGGGCAGTTCATTTGATTAGTCCATCTTAAGGTTTTCGAGAGCGTCTTCCAGACAAATCAATGCCGAATTTGCCGTTGTGCTGATAAGATCTGTTCTTCTGTCTTCAGCAAAAACTAATATAGTTTTAAGCCTGTCCTTTACCAACATAAGATTTCTTCTTGCTTCTTCCCTATCAACCTTCATGGCTTTGCCCTCCTTTATAGGTTTTCAATCCATCTATTCTGGAGTCTATCGTAAGCCGTTCCGGTAGTCAAGAGAAATTTTCATCCCCGCCGCATTTTTTTAAAACTTCTTCCCCCCGTGCATCCTCTCCCTCGTCCGGTTGAAATTCATCTTTGCGATGATAGCACCCGCGATACAGTAACCACGAGCCTCGGCAAAGTCCATGATCCTGATGACGGCATCAGCAAGCTCGACCGTTACCGACGAAAAATGCCCCGTCTTCTCGCAAGGCGGATTGCCTTCCCTCAATGCTTCCAGCGCCTCCGAAAGCTCAGAATGAATCAAGGCTATCAACTCCCCGTCATTCCGGTCTGCATCCCACCATCCTTTTTCAATGGCCGTCTTGTGGATCTCCTTTTGAATCTCCTCGAATGACTTAAAAAACATCGCCGGAATGCTCATGCTGTCTTTTGAAACCTGCTCCATCATCTTCTTTCCTTCTTCCATCTTCAATCCTCCTTGAAAGTTAATTTTATGACCTCTCGCATGGCCAGCCATATCTCCTCGGCCAAGTCGATCCCATATTCGGCCTGAAACGTAGCCTTTCCCAATCGGTGAACTTCGTCGTGGTGTTTGTGGCATATCGGGACCGTTTTGAAGTCATCGCACTTGATCCTCATCCCGCCCGACTCTATATGATGCGCGACAACATCCCCGTGGCATCTCTCCCCGATGCAGCAAGGAAGCTTCCTGACCGCCTCACGGTATTTTTTGGAGTGCCACATCTTCGGCTTTGCGAGATATTGCGCTATTTCTTCCATGTTTGGCCCCATGAATCCTCCTTCATCAATTTTCTCAGCCTCTCCTCTTCCTTCATCCACAATCGCCGCGCCTCCCGATCTGCCGCGGGTCTTGGAAAATCAGCCATATGCTCCAAAATTGCAGACCTCTCGGCTATCCACTCTTCTTTGATGACATTCAATTCAATTTCGGATTGACGATCTATCTCCAGTCTCCCCGGTTCTTAAAGCTCGTCGTCTCAGGCTCCCAAAGCAAATCACAGTACCCAACCGGCCCGCCACGGTGCTTCTCTACCAATGCCTCCACCAAATCCTCCGGCTTGCTGTCGTCGTACTTGTGGGGTTTGTGAAGGAATACCACCACGTCGGCGTCCTGCTCTACCCCCCCCGATTCCCTCAAGTCTGATAGCATCGGGCGTCGTTTGGCCTTCTCGCACTCCCTTGACAGCTGCGCCAGGATGAGGCAAGAGCATGATAGGTCCGTCGCCATCGCCTTAAATGCCTTGCTTATACTCGCCACGTCCTGCTCTCTTGATCCAGTAGGGGTCGAACACTTTACCAGCTGAAGATAATCGACAATGAGCAAATCAAGCCCGTGTTTGACCTTGTGCCTCTTTGACTTCGACCAGATATCTATTTCCGTCTGGCGCGGATTGTCGTCGATATGGATATTGAACTTCTGCAACCTGCTTGCCGCGTCTGTGAGTTTCGGATATTCAACGTCTTTCAAATGCCCCTTTTCCAAAGACTTCCCATCTATCCCGGCCACCCCGCTAAGATATCTTATCCCCAATTCCTCCTTGGGCATCTCCAAAGAGAATACCAATACGCTTTTGTCTCCCTCCCCCGCCGCAACGCTGATACACTTAGCAAGCGCCGACTTCCCTATACCAGGTCGAGCCGCCAGGATATAAAGCTTGTTCTTCAATCCTCCAAGCACATCGTCGAGCTTTAACAACCCGGTATGTATTCCAACGACTCCCTTTTGCTCTGAAGCGGCCTCTATTTGAGAAAAAGAAGCCTTTACAACCTCCTTCATCGACCATGCTTTGCTATTTGTGCCCACAGATAGGTCAAAAATGGCCTGTATTGCCACGCCGACCATCTCCCCGGCACCTACCCCCTCCTTTAGCCCCTCCTGTATGTTGTCGGCAATCCTCGAAAGTTTCCGGCAGTCAGAATAGTCCTTGACCTTCTTGGCATAGCCTAGCCACATCGAGGTAGGGTTGAAGCCGTCGGCAATCTGTGAAATGGCCTGCATATTCTTCGGCAGTCTACCACTCAGCGTTATCAGGTCCACAGGAGACTTGTCAAAGTAAAGCTCGACCATAGCCGCAAATATCTCTTTGTGGCTCTCTACGTGAAAATCATCCGGCTTGACTACCTCCACCACGTCGGGAATGATCCCGTTGTCGTAGATAATGCAGGAGAGAATGGCGCGTTCGGTGTCCAGGTCAAAGAGTTTCATTTCGTAATTCCCCATTGCTCAGCCATAGCATTTGCAATCCCTTGATAAGTTCGGCTACGTTCTTTCCACCTATCAGGCGACGGTGCAAGTTTGTTTTGTCCGCTGTCGCATTGGTTGCCCCACCGTGGCCGTGCCACTTTCTCACCGTTGCAGTCCTGGCATCCGTATTTATCTCGGCTTATAACTTCCGCCCCGCAGCACACCAGTCGAGGCTCGACGAAGGCCGTAGGTTTGAGCAATGGCAGCCCCTTGAGCCAAAGGCAGGTTTTTTTACTTGCATCGTCACCAAACTGATATGGGTTTACAATCTGGTCAGGCTTGCGAATACGTGACGAAATCACACTCACGGGGTTTTCAATCGCGATCCGCTTAATCGTAGCATCCATAAGGCGCTGTACAAATGCCACCGCGTCCTCTGTTAGTTGCGGGTCACGCAGCCCTCGCGTTGTCCAGTGCATCCCGCTCACACTCAGGTATGTGCAAGGAGGGTGAGCAATCATCAAATCCCATCCATCGTCTATGATATCGAAAATATCTCCATGATAATGAGGCCCCGGTCTTTCGGTAGGCTCTAAATCACAACTCACAGCATTATGGCCTTTAGCTATGAAAGCGTCTCTAACTATCCCGCTATATTCGCATGCTATTAGAACATCCATCTCACAACCTCCTTGGCTCTGGCATCTTTGGTTCGGGCTTCGGTAAATATCTAGGGTCAACCGGCTTTTCGTTTAGGTATGACTCAAACTTCGGGCTAAACAACGTCTCTGGCCGTAGGTAGGCATTCATTTTTGGGTCATGCTTCCATTGGGCTACTTTGTTATCAATAACCTTTTTGAAGTCGTCAAGGGTAAAGCCTTCGTTTATCCTGGCTATGATCTTGTCTCTGGTTGCCTTGCTGCTAGACTTAAAGTTTTTCTCAGTCTTTAAATTAAGATATTCGATTGCACCGGTTATAATTTCTTTTGTAGTATTATCTTTTGTAAGAGTTTCTTTTGTGGTTAAGGTTTTCCTTAACGGTTCTTTCGAAATACTTGAACGGTCATTTCGTTTTTCCTTAACGGTTAATGTTTTCCTTGACGGTATATCCCATTCCTTTAAGTACTTATTAAATATGTATTTCTTGGTTAGACCGTTAATGTTTTCCTTAACCGTTAATATTTTCTTTAACTGTAGAGAATTAATCACTTGTGAAGCCCTAGTCTTAGAAATGTTTAACGCTTCTTGAAATTGGCTCAAGGCAATATAATCTTCCTTCTTGCCATATCCATAGGTCTTTCTTATCACGTATAAAGCAGCGCTCATCTCCTGCCCGGAAAGATTGATTCTTATCAAGGCTTCCAATATCTCATTGGCAATCCTTGTATGACCGTTTTCAAGTTGTGGGTTAGCCACGTTGTTTTTCCTTCAACTCATAGAAAAAAAGATTAACCAACTGTCTCTGTATGTCTTCACTAGAAAATGCGTGGCTATAAACGGAAGCTATGATTTCACTTGTATGACATAATTTCATATCCTCTATTCCGTTGCAGATTTTCATTATGTCTTTATTTAAGAAATGCCTCCTGATTTGTTTAATAAGGTATCTATTGATACTGTGATAGTCATCAGTTTCGTTCTCGTGGCAAACATCACACAAGGTTATTAAATAGTCATTATCGTAATCCCAAGGGTCTTTGTCTTTTTCATATAATTTATGGTGAACATGAAGAGTCGATTCCCCATCATAACAAACCTGACAGCACCATTCATCGCGCTCTAATATCTCCAACCGTTTTTTTTGCCAACGTGGATCTTTTAGTTTATTCTTGTAGTCAGACATAAAACCCCCCTTAAAAACACAAAGCCCTCTCCAAGGACGTCGCAAGTGGGAAAGTACCACTCCGGGGCCTTACGGCTCCCGGCATCCTTGGAAAGGGCTCTCTGTTTTCAAAATTTAATTTCATCTTTCACCTTTGCGAAGGCTTAGCGGATATATTCTATCAAGCCACAAATGAAGATGCAAGGTTAAAAATATCAATCATCCAAATGTTTTCAAAAGGACGTTGCCCTCTCCCCATACCTTGTATCGTATCCTTCCGCACGTCTCACAGCTCCAGTTTTCAATCCTCAATACCCCGTCAACAGGCTTCCTAATCCACTTTGCTTTGCCATTCTCTGTCGTAACCAAATGCGTTGAATATGTCAGCGCTGTGCCACATGAACAATTCATCACTATGCGTCCTCCTTCTATTTATCAAGCAAACCCCGAAAATCAGGATCGGTCAAAACTATCTCCTTGCTGTAACAATCCTTCTGTATCTCCGTCAAATACTCGGCCATCTGAGACGTAGAAAACTCCTCAGTCGATACTTCACGATCAATGAAAAACAATATCCTCTTCTCGTCCCTTTTATATGCAGCATACCAGATCGACCATAGATCAGAAAAATATCCATTATCACGAATGAATATCGGCAAAGCAAAACGGTATTTGCAAACCAGGTGAACACCCTCGGGCGTATCGCAATGCCTCCCACCCTTTCCAGACTTCGCAATGTCGCCGTACCATATCCACTGTAGCCCCCGCTGCCGCGCCGATTTCGTCCCGGCATCCGAAATAGTGACTTTCAACTTCCCATCGCAAGGGCAAAGCTTGATCTCCTCAATCGCCTTTGATATTGCATCCAACGACGTGAGGTGGAATACTCTAGGCTTCATCATGCCTCCCGTAACATCCAAGTTTAGTTCCTATGTATACCCCTGCCCTGTTAGACCCTATCCTCTTCGGGCGCTTCCGGTCGTTCATAATGAGCAAGTCACCATCCTTGAGATTCCAACTATTAACTCTATCAAAAGCCATGTAGAGCATAATCACATCCACTGTGCCGTCTGAGCTTTCAATAGTAATTCGTTTCCAATGGTCACGGTGATTGATTGCAGTAGGGTAGTCAGGAGGAGGGCCATCCGATATATTAGATAGCCTCTTAGCTACTCTATCGCACTGATACTTCTCAGCTTTTTGGCTTTTGCGTCGTCGTGACATATCGCTAGCGGTAGGTATATTAGAATGTTATGCCTATTTCGGCTCTTCTATCCGTGTAAACTCAAATTTATTTTTATCTAAATTACACGCCCCACTAATACCGAAACGGTATAAATTACCGCCTAGTATTCTCACAACTTCCCATCCATATCTTGATTTATCGTTAATCCAATAATGGCCGTTAGGCATAACACCACAATCCAGGGCGACCTCCGCCCCCTCGGCTGTTTTGGCGATAAGGTCGTCAATAGCTATCCCAGCATTCATTATATCAACTCCGTCATACTCTCCCGACTTCAATCTTGCTCGTAGTGCTTTCAACTCTTCTACGTCCATCTTCCTGTCTCCTCTAGGGGCGAAGGCCCCTGATTTTTATGTTATGCTTCTATGTTGAGTTTTTTTCTAATTTGGGCAACTCTTTTTTCTCTTCGCTCCTGCTTGTTGACAAGATCAGAGAATCCACGAACTCCGCAAGAGGGGCAGCAAGTACCTCCATTTTCCCAAAAATCACGCTCTATTTCAGATAAAAGATCATTATCTTTTTCAATTCTACTCTCAAGGTTTATTAATTCTTTTTTAAGAGGAGACATTGGTGCTTTTTTGAACTTTATATTTGACATTAGGCGCCACATTTTTTTTACAAACATAATCTCTATTCCTTAGTAAAACGCATAACCCCACATTCGAGCCGACCGTGTACCACGGCGCTCAATTTATTGTTATAAAACTCTATATTCTCTATAGAGGTTCTCTAAACTTCCGTTTATTCTAAATTCAAGTTTTCCAGCATCAACTAACCTATCCAACATATAAGTGGCCCGCCTTAAATGGATCGTATCCCATTTAGTAAACCACTTGTCTTTTGGGCACTTTTTCATGGCATTTTCTAATGCCTTGGTCATCTTAATCATTTTAAGTACCTCCGTAAGGTAAACGTTTGATAACCACACGGTCGAGAGCGCCTGCGGCTCGGATGGCCTGCGGCCACCGCTCACCTGGGCGTTAAGTGGCTCTCACTTTAACTGGCTGCATTGAAAGCCCACTCACAGCATATCCATAATCTTTCATTTCCATTTCTACCTTTACTCTTTTCCCGTCATACATGATTTCAATGCTCATGTAGTCTTCGTCCCTGGTGTTAGAGGTTACTCGGCTAATTGTAATTTTGCCACTTAACCCTTCACTCAAGGCCGAGTTGCTGCCACGGTTGTCACCATAAACAGTAAGCTCTCTGCCTATCATTTTCATGTCACGATCTGTATTTGTTTCCATCCGCAACCTCCTTAGTTTTTAGTTGTGCGCCTAATTGTTTCTATCCAATCCGGCCTTTGTCCATCCTGCCATCCAATTCCAATGTACTTCGCTATTTTCATCTCGGTAAGGGTTTTGCCCTACTTTAAGCCCTTGCATATGAGCAGCATATCCCATTTGATAGGCTCTTAATTTTTGCGAACCCGTCGCACAACCCGCCGCTGCACTCGGACTGGCGTCCTCGTCCGTTCTCCTACTTGGGTCTGGGTTTGCCATATTATCCTCCGTCAGTTAGGTTTCCCCACCGCCAGCGCGGTGAGCTTTTCGTTATACTTCCTCAATCTTCACAGGGTAAAGACTCTCGACCATCTTCTTTTTCATTATATATTCTTTCGTCCTCATTCCCTTGACATCGACGAAATGGACGGTTCCGTCGGCCCAAAACTCCTGAAAATCAACCCTGTATGTCACTCCTCCCGGAAGATGAAACGGAACCTGGCGGAGAAAAAATATGACTTCGCCGGAAAGCCACCTCAGCTTCAATTCCCGATAGTATTCTGCCTCCTTCTTGCTGTCGAATCGTATACCGTCAACTTCTGTCTTGACTGCGCTGAACTTGTGGCAATGAACTCTCATTGGGTTATCCTTTCGCTTTTGTGGAACCATCCGTCATGCCGAAGGGCTCTAAAAAAGCCCCTCCCCACTACAGGGAGGGTATTGGAGGAATCGCTAAAAGGGTATCTCGCCGTCATCGTCAATATCGTCTCCTGCTGTCTGGCCTGATTGCGCCCCACCTCCAGATTGCCCGAGCATGGTCATTGTAGATGCGACGATCTCCGTCGTCTGCTTCTTGTTCCCGTCGTTGTCCTCCCACTCCCGCGTCTGGAGCCTTCCTTCGATGTAGACCTGCTTCCCTTTTGACAGGTACTCGCCGCAAATTTCCCCGAGCTTACCCCATGCGACGATGCGATGCCATTCAGTCTTTGTTTCCTTCTGTCCTTCCTTGTTCGTCCATTTCTCAGAAGTTGCCACGCTAAATGATGCAACCGCCGTCCCGCCCTTGGTATATCGTACTTCAGGATCTTTGCCCAAAAATCCTACAATTATTGCCTTGTTCACTCCGCTCATATCTGTCACGCCTCCATCAATTTATTATAGACTTCTTCCAGTTCCTCGGTAAACTCCTTGACCGCCTTCGAGAATTTTGCAATCCATATTTCGTCGCGTTCGACGATGATATGAAAAGGCTTGACCGCAGGATAATACGAGAAGAAATGCCACCTCTTGCGCCCCGTAACCGCAAGACTGCCCTGGACTTGCTGGAAGTACGTTGTCGGGAGTTTCCCGCCGATGAGATATTCTACATGAACAGCGATTGAAGGGCATTTGATTTCCAGACCTTCATCGTCTCCTATTAAGCCGTCAGGCGAGCATCCAACCGTCTTGCTCTCGTCATTATAGCAAAAGCCTATTTGCTCTACCTGTAGGCCCGTTGTCAGTTCGAATAGTGACCGCGCTTCTGCCTCCATTTCGATTCCGCGCAGCATGGCATCATTTGAATATGAATCTTCAGCGATACCCGCGACCCGCTCTCCGGCAAGTTTGTATATGAGCTTTTCGCGCTGCTTTGATATTTCCCCCGTCGTGGTCAATATCTTGTCGAAGACCGATGCGGTAGGTATACCCAACCGTGCGGAATGCCATTCTGGCGTGCCCTGTTCAACGTCAAGAATAATCATTTCTTTTTCCCTCTTTCTTTGGCTTTGAGAGCGGCCAAGGCTTTGTTGAAATCGGGGGCCTTTATCTGGTCAAGTTCCTCAGCTCCGATATATTTAAGGAACTGCCGAAGATCAGCCCCCGTGCTTTCGATCCATTCATTCAGGATGATGATTTGCTCATCTGAAATGTAATCGATGCCAGCCGCCCCGTCATCATCTTCATGGGTTGCAAGGCCGGTCAGTGACAGAATCGTATACCGTTCCAGATATGTCACCGTTGACCCTACGGCCTGGATTGAGTTTTTGTTTCCAGAATTGTCCGGGCTGGCGTTCAACGTAGTGCTTTCCGAATGGCCGAGAATATGGGTGATCTTGCAGGTGACAAAGATTTTCTCTCCTTCCTGCTTTGTTTCCCAAGCCGCCGATAAACCGTGCTGGCTCAATGCCGAACTGATCTTTTCAGTCACGTTTGCGAGGGTAGCATGGCGATAATTTGTCCGGCCCTTCTGCGATGTGTAGTCAACCTTCGCATCCTTGTTGATCTTCGGCGGATTGGCTTTGAACTTCGCCATCGCAACATGGTAAGCTTTCTTTGCCTCATTGCGCTCGAATCGCTCCTGAAGTTCCATCATCTTTTCGATCTGTTCAACCCCGGCCCCTTTGTCGATGGCATATTTAAGAATGCTCTCCATCGTCTGCGGGACGCTTGCATGTGTAGAAACCTCATGCCTTGCTGTTAATGCAAGGTCTTTTTGCTCTGGATGATCCATTGACTTCCTCCTTAGAATTCAATTTTAAGGTGACGGATTTTGCCATCAAGGATAGCCTCGATTAATTCCTTCGCTCCGCTGTCCCTGCATACTTTTTCCGAAATATTAGAGGACTTAAGATCTTCGATAATTTCTCCGATGATCTTATTCCTGTGCCGCTTGTTTTCTTCCCGCTTCCTGGTTTCTTCCGCCTCTCTCTTCCTCTCCTCTTCCTGGCGGCGCTTTTCTGCTTCGACCGCTTCTCTCTTGTCACGCTCGGCCTTTTCAAAGGCTTCTTTCTTTTCCCTCTCTGCCCTTTCCGCAGCCTCGGCCTTCTCCTTCTCTGCCCTCTCTGCGGCGGCTTTGGCTTCCTCTGCGGCTTTCCTTGCCTCGGCCTTTTCTCTTTCGTGACGCTCGATCTCTTCGCGCCTGCGGCGGTCATCCTCCTCCGCCTTCCGTTTGGCCTCTTCCTCGGCTTCGATCCTTGCCTTCTCTGCGGCCTCTCTGGCGATACGCTCTTCCCGTTCCTTCTGCTCTCTCTCAACCCTTTCACGTTCGGCACGGGCTTTCTCTTCGGCCTCCTTCTCATTGTGCCGCATGATGATGAGTTTGGCTTCGAGCTTTTCGAGTATATCGCTTTTGACCTTGGCCGCTTCATCTGCAAACTCGGCAAAAGATTCGTCAACGGCAATCCCCTTGACTTCTTTAATGGCCCCATTGATCTGATTTGAGTTGTCGAAATTCTGAACCGCAGAAAGGTTGATCCGGTCGATCTTTTCTCTGATCGATGAAACGCGCCTCTCTTCGGCCTCTTCATATTCCGTCAACGGACGCCTAACATCATCCTTGATCTCATCGCATCCATCGCGGAGCTTTCTCCTTGCCCCATCGACAATGCTGACTTTCTCTTTCAGTGCCGAAATATACTGCTTCCCAAGTTCGTCAAGATAAGTCTTTGATCTGGCGACCTTGTAAGCCAGTGATGCGATTGCCTGCCGTCCCTTGGCTGTAGAAACATCCAGTTCGTTCTTTGACACTTCCTCCTTAATCCTATGGAGCAAATGTTCGGCTCCATCCCCTTCAAATAATACCGCCAGATTGTTCGTGTCTACTGTTACAACAAGGTCTTTATTCTCTACGCTCATTTGACTTCCTCCTTATTCCTTTTCAATTTTATTCAACCCTTTAGGATTGAGATTATTATTCCCCCTGTAGTTCCGCTTTGCTCTCCGGGCCTTTTCGTTCGCAGCACAATACTTGCAATCCTCGGCGCAGTTCGCTTCCTTGTGCCTTTCCCACTCTATGTCGATTACCTTTGGCATTCCTTCCTATCCTCCTCTTCGTATTCCGCCGCAAGTCTGTCCTGTTCACAGATTGGGCAGTTATCAACGCATTTTTTATCAAGGTGGCGCTCCCGGCAGCACTCCCTAACTTGGTATGGCTCGCAGCGGTTCCGGCATTCCCGCGTCCCGGCGATTTCGTCCCGGCACTTCTCGGGGTCCGTCCCCTCCCATCCTGGAATCATGCTGGTAGTCACGCCCACAGGGTAATTATTATCGTAAGGCATATCACCTCCACACTCGTCGGCCTAAACGCATCGGCCAACATCATCTTGAAAAGCCACCAACCGCCGTCCTCTATCCTGCAATCAATCAGCCTGTCGGCCTCTTCTATATATCCCGAATGGATGCAGTCAATACGCACCCAATCAAGTTCGGAGGCCATTAGATGAGATTGCCAGGGTTTGAGGGGTGGGTGCAACCGGCCCGGTTGACGTTTTGATCGCAAGCATCGCACTCCAAAACATCACAGCCGTTTGCCTTCAGAAATTCCCCCAATTTGTCCTTGAAAGATGGCGGGATGCTGTCGCCAATCTCCTTCGTAAGCTTCCATGCTTCGAGAGCGGCATCTTTCACGATCTTCTTTGAATCTTCCATCTCTGCATTTATGATTACGATCTGGAGCTGGTCTAAAATCTTATTCAGTTTCGTTCTCATTGTCTCCTCCATTATTAAGTTTATGAGCGGCTTCCAATCTCTCCGTGGACCGACCTGACATAGGAACCTTTGATTGAAGGATTCCATATCCTGCGGCCCCGAAGCCATCCCTTTATCAGCTGCTTTTCTCTCTTCAATCTCCTTTTGTAACCGGACTGGCTTTCACCGTGCAACCTTTTATTTCCCTTTGTCATTTTCTCCTCCTCTTGATTCGTATTTGTTTATGATATCTTCTGCATAGTCAAGAATTCGGTACTCTCCACAGAAGCAAATTCCTACTGAATGATCGCATCCTCCTGCATCCTTGTGATAATCTTGTACGATTTCCACAAGCGCCTTAATGACCCCTATGCAATTAGCTATCTCTAAAACTTTGTCTGTATTCGGATTATGGTCACAAGTTATGCAAGGATAATCGCCTTCTTCCAACCTGTACTTGTGAAAGCACCAGCAGCACGGAAAAGGCAAAACCGCCCTCATAGTGTGCGAAATAATAAAAAAATCCCGCTTTACTGCGTAGTCACGTAGTCCCATTTTTTCCTCCTGTGAAATTAAAAAAATCGGCCCATCAGAGAGCGGAAGTCTCTCTTCAGGGCCGACGGGTCAAGGCTCCACATCGGGCTATCTTGATGTGGCGTACTCCTGGGACGGGATACCATGCGAGATGGTGCCCTCCGTGGATGCCTTTAACTTCTGTGATGTTGGAAATAAATTTTCCCATGTCTCCCGTCCCAAGGATTATGGCTTATGGTAGGAGTCTATACCCGATTTTTTCCGGTGTCAAGGATTATTTTGCAGGGCATGAAAAAAAGTCCCCCTGATAGGTCAGGGGGTGTGCATGGCACAATGAAAGGAGGCGTGTCGCGCCGTGGTAGGCGCTGGGGTAGGCTTATTTATCGAGGCAACGCTGATATTCCCGCATTACCTCCCTGAGATATCCTTTGGAAAGGCACAAATACCCGTCATTCCCTGGATATTCGATTATCTCCCGGCTGTCCGGCACTAGAACCGTTTTTCTCCAGCACCCTGTCATGGAGATCGTCGAGCATAGCAGAAAGATCAAGAGGATCGCATTGGATAGCTTTGTCGATTTCTTCACGTTTCCGCTCCTTGATTGCTTCTTTCTCATAGTGACGTTGGATGAATCCACCAATTATCCCGAGTAAAGCAGAGATTATGGCAACCGCACCTGTCACTGGAGAGACTTCATAGTCTTATGGCCGAGGCCACCGCCAGTAAAGATGTAGGCCGCTTCCTTCACTGGTCCGGCGATATCGGCGCAAATCGGATAAAGAGCGGCCATCGCCATCAGAAGGTCATGCGATGCAAACAGGATAGCGCCTATTGCCGTCTTTTTGCCATTGAAAAAACTCCAAACCGCAATTACTTTGCCCATATTCAATCACCCCCTTTTCTATTTTGAAGTTGCCTGAAAGTGCATCCAGTCGAAATTCTGCTTTCGCCCAAGGCTTGTGAATCCCTCAGCCTCTACGATCTCCCAGAATTTATCATAGTCAGGACGGGCAAGTCGGGCCTTGTCCCTGCCCCACGTCAGCTGATTGTTGATGGGGTCGGTATCAATGGCAATCCCCCAGCTGTGGAGAGAATAGGTATTTCCGCCGCGCTTCTTCCTGATATTGAAGCACCCCCCCCAGATATCGAGCCGAAGGCGCTTGATTTCCTCATATCCGTAATGGGCCAAAACTGCCTTGTAGATGCGAAGGAAGTTCTCTCTCACCTTCTCATGGCAGTAAAAGCGATTGATCCTCTTGTCAATCGCCCACGATATCCTCATCGGAAAAGGAAGGTCGAGAAGGACTTGATTCTCCCCAGGATCTCCAAAGAAGTCAAAAATCTCTTTCTGGTCCGGCGTCTCTTTCGGCCATTCAACCATATATCGCTCCTCTCATCGTCTCTGAAAACGCCGCCAGTGACCCTATCGGCTTGCAAATCAAGGCCATCCCATGCAAATATTTGCTCTGCCGTTTAGCCTCTGCCGAAGAGATAACAACGGACATCTGCGGAAATTTATCCTTCAGTTTGTTCACCAGCTTGATTGCATTAACCTTCGGCTGTTGAATGTCTATTATTAGCACGTCCGGGCAATTATCGCAAGCAAAACGCCGCAAAGCCTCGAAAATGTCCATCTGTTCAACAATGCTACATTCTATGGATTTCGAAGCATATTCAGCCTCCAGCCGCCGGAAGAATTGGCTTTGATCGACTACCCAGATATTTAGGCCAGTATCTTTATAAGCCATTTCAGCATATTCTCCCATCCGATTAATAGTCCAACGATGAAGACGACGGAAAAAACAAACAATATCTTTACCACAATTTCAGTCTCATTCAAAAACATATACTTGATGCTTTTGATGGCCGTAGCCTTTTTGTGCGATTCGCACTTCGAGCAATGGGTGACAAAATCATCTTTCAGCTTCTCATTCAATCCCAAAAGGTACTTGTCTCTTTCGTCAAGCTTCGATATCTTCTTCTTGAAATTTTCCTTTAGTTCTACAACCTCGTTGAACTTGTGCTGAAGTTCCGAAAATATCCCCTCATATTGCTTTTCAATGTTCGCCCTATTCTCGACTATCTTTTTTATCTCTGATTCATGCGTCCGCAACCACAATTCAAGCCTTTGAAGGTCTTTGTCGTGACCTTCGGCCCCCTTTTTGAGCGTTGCAACGTCTGCAATAATATCTTTAGGGTCCACATTTCCCCGACCTGTATCTCGTTTATTACGGCACTAAATCAGCCTTCTCGGCAACGTATTTTACCAGCTGCATCTCAGCCGACCATACCGTAACAGGATCATTGACATCATCATATCGTTTGATCTCCCCGAAGTACTGGCAAGCCTTTTGATTGATCGTCTCGGCATATGTATGCGGGAGTACGCCAGTAGTCCAGATGTTACCATCGGCTTCGAGCGCAGAAGCCCACCCGGTAAGCTTCTTAGGACCGATGACAAAGACCCCCGACTCTTTGACCTTACGAACAGAATACCACAGATCAAATCCTGTCGCGTCACCAAGGAACCGGAATGGGATATCAACCCCGTCGCCCTTCTCGACGAAATAAGTCCCGGCGTTTTCAGTGTAGCCCGATGATGTCGAACCAGGCCCACCGATGACAGTGATATTGATCGCTGCAATGGCATCGACTATGGCCTCCAATCCGAAAGTTGCATCTTCAAGAAGTGCCTGGGTTGCACCATGCTCTCCCACTAGGGTTGTCTCCATCGTTGATCGGGCAGATTCATGTGATGCAATTGCGGACTGCGTAGTGTCATGCTCAGTAATTAAAGCCGTTTCCATCAAGGCGCGGGCGGCTTCGTGAGATGCAATGTCGGCCTGAGTTGTGTCGTTTTCGGCTTTAAGCACGGCGAGCCCAAACGTCGAATCTTTAAGCAGGTCAAGCTCGAATTTTATCCCCCTCTCCAGCCACGTCTCCGTTCCCTGGTCTTTCACCCGGAGGACTGCCGATGATGTGAACGTCAACTCCCCCGCCGCAGGAGTCCATTCCAGCTCAAAGCCGTTCGCCGCGTAGGCTGGGAGGTTTGTTACGTTTACAGCCGCCCCCCCATCCTTGCTGATCTTTACGTCGCCAGCGGCGAAGACTGCATCGGTCTTTATATTCTTTCCGTCTGTGCTGTAAAGCTCAAAACGCACCTTTTCCGTGCTGCCTGACGTTACTTTTTCGATTTGCATTTAATAACCTCTCCTCCTTCGGTAGATGACTAGTCCGTCTTCCAGAGCGTATTCCATATAAAAGCTTAACGGGAAACCTTCCAGCGATTCTGTAGACCTTATCCCAACATACCGCCCCACTATAAAAGAAGACCCCCGCCAGAGGTTCCCGTAGTTCTGGCCGTTGCACCATTGCGTCGCCAGCCCGGCAGAGACGGGGATAGAATAGGCCCCAGCCCCCGTGATCGTCGTCGAAGAGTCGATCGCCGCCGCCACGTCCGTCCCGACCCCTTCGGCGGCCGTCGCCGTCCAATTTTCAACCGATGGCGTGGTGTGGGCCACCACCCCCGTGACTTCCAGCTCGTTCCACGATCTAAGACACTCGTGGCTTTGAATGGTGAAAGGGAAGCCGCCGCGCCTGACGTATGCGTTCCATCGGGCAAGCGTAACCGTCGCCCCGGCATAGACTGAAAGGTTCACTCTCGCTAAGGCGTTTGCCACGTCTCCCGAGTGGTACCTGTAGCATAGCGTTTCAGTGGTCGCCCCATAGTTGTTATTTTGAAAGCCTGGAAAATTCAGAATATACGAGTCGACGATGTCCGTCGTCCCGCTGATAGTCACCACCGGATCGAGCCGCGTCTCCCCCACGGCTACATTGCGGAGCCACGTCTCATCGACCACCTTCTTGACGCGATGGAGCGCCCCCACCGGCGGGAGGATGACGTAGTGGGCCAAGCCTGTCGCGCCGGTCGAGTCGGTGGCGTAGGGTGCGCCCATGTAAACGTGGCCGCCATCGGGTGAGGGGAGGACGATCGAGCCGTCGGGCTGAAGTTCAGGCGGGGCATCCGCGCCGCCATACCCCTTGATGGTAAAGATATGCTCCGTCGGGGCCGTCTTTGGGTCGGCCAGGACGATGTCAATCTGGACGCCGTTGTAGCGGGGGAAATGCTCGATCCGCACCCCGTTGTCGGCGGTGAATTTCGGCTTTCCGTCCGTCACGTCGGGGAGGTCGCAGGGGCGCTCGTACTTAAAGGAGCGCCCGATGCCGTTCTTGTATTTCACTTTGGCTAAATGCTTGTTGGGGTCGGCGGTGTCGGCAAATCGCACCTCGCACCGCGCCCGGTTCACCCGGTACGGCGTCACGCCGATCAGTTCGTTGACAATCCCCATATTACAGGGGACGAAAGAGCCGTCGGGCTCCTGGTCATTGAGGCCGTTCTCCATCCTCACGCCGATAATGGGGAGCCCCTCGGGGATGGCCCGCCCGTCAATGACGAGACCCGGCGGCGTGAATCGCCCCGTGATCTCCTCGTCGATGTTCCAGTCCTTGTGATGTATCAATTCGCAGTCCTCAGACATTTATACCCGGCCCCGCAACCATCATTCGGGCCGAATAGTACGCGCTTAACAATCCCTGTGCTGATATCATAAAGGCGAAACCTCGTCTCGCCAGTGCCGGTCCAGTTATCGAAAACAACCGCCGAACCGTTGCTGAATATCACATCGACATGGGTAGTATATGACCCGAACGTAACTTTACCTCCGTCGAGTTGGGTTTCAAGGATGAGTGGATTCACACCGGCCCCACCATGCCTTATTGTTAGGGCGCTATGTTGATCGTTCGTTGTGATCTCCGGTATTCCAGAATTAGGGCTTGCGTTATACGCTCCCTGCAATGATGTAGGGAGGAAAGCACCAGTCCCTACGCCAGAAGCATTTATCGGCCTCGCATCTTGTAACCCCACTATAGGATCGGTGTTTTTCTTCACGATAGCCTTAATAAGAGGAACCATTCGCGGTGTAGAGTTCTCAAAAGGCCCAAAATCAAAGGCAGTTGCCTCGGCCACCCCGATATCATTATATTGCGCCTGTGAATAGACGAGAATAAAACGGGGCGGGCGGCCCTTACTCTCGGGGCTCATCATAAGATTATGGGCCGCATACCAGTTATTGTTCGTCATCGGTACGCGCCCTGTGGCGGTATCGTAGTTGACATTATCAAGCCGTATCACGTCGAGTATGCTTGTCCAGTTTCCGAGGGCGGTATGGAAAAGCACAAGGCCGGTTATAGCCGTGAAAGGCCCCGTAGTGTGGCTTACCAGCTCCTCATCTGAAAACGTGCCAGCCTCAATATCAAGCTGTCTGGTAGTGGTCAAATTCTCTGTTACAATAAACCCTTCCTTAACAAGAGGCCCGTTAAAGTTCTTAACCCATAGATAAACATTCTTCTCGAAGTTTTCAGATATGGGGCGCAGGTCCGTAATACCCAAGTCTGAAATATCCGATCCAGGCCCCTTTTGGCCTTTCGTTGCCTGTATCCTAGCGAGGGGGACGATTCTGAGGCGTTGATCTTCTGTGAAGGCCGTATTTTGTTGAACCATAGTATGCGAAGAATAGCCCACAAATACATTGGTATCGTCCGCAGGGAATGCGGGGGATAATGCGGTATATGAAGTGAACCGATATTCGATTCCTCGGATATGGATAATGCAGGCATTTATATCAAATTTCTTTACATTCCCATTGCGAGTTACCCGGCAACTATTTTCACCGATATCGTGAAGGTGAACGCCGGTTATGCCTGTCACCCCTCCTACAGCAGATGAAAACTTAGATTCATCAGATGTTATAGTTTCGAGTAGCCCATCAATCCCACTCTGCTGAGAAATAGCAAAGGCAGGCGAAGCGAAAAGAAGAAGTATAAATAGAATCCTTTTCATCAGTTCCCCCTTGTTATGATGTAGAGGTCAAACGAACCAGATCCCGTCTTGCTGACGATCTTTGGCCTTATCCAGATTACAGGCTTGGCGTAGATGTGGCGAAGATTCACGGTGTCCAGTTCGGTCATAGTGCTGATAATATACCATGAATCAGACGTTCCCCTGATTGACCCCTCGATTGCAATCTCATAGGCCGTCGGGCTTCCGTTGACGACAAGCTCCCACGTCCCTTGATCGGGTAGAAACTTCGTATTTACAGCCGTCCCTGTCTGCCCCACTGTAGAGGCATTGTCAAAGACCTGGACTACCGAAGTCCCGGGCGGGTAAAGTGACTCACTCGTCCCCCTTACGTTGGCCGAATAAGCGATTGCAGGAAAAAGCAGTAGAAAGATGATGATTCTTGTCATTGTGTCCTCCTTATGGACTGGCTATTTTGTATGCCTCGACTTCAAACCTGATAGCCCGATATGCTGCGTCATGACTCTTGCCATTAATTCTCCCGATGACATAATCATACAGGTATACCACATAAAAACCTATCAAAAACCACTCCTTTTGCTGCCTCAAATGCACCTCTTCATGTCTTATCAGCCATGCAGGGGTTTTAGACTTTGAGTAGATGACAAAGACAAAAGGCCATAATGTCATCCCATCGAACCCGAACCACTTAGGGATATTTGAGTTGTAGATTACCATTTTATGCGCTAACCCTCGACGTAGAATACTGAAATATCCTATCCGAGCTAATGCCTACAACAAACATAAGTCCTCCATTCCCTTTAAAGAATACTGCCTGTGGAGTTGGTTCTTCAGTTGTAATGTTAAAAGATTTTGAAGCATATGACGCCGTGGAAATATCCCACGGCGTCGAAAGAGTATATTGATATACAGTGTTATTCGCGTTGCCTATCGCAAACATGATTGACCCGTCAGCTTTAAAATATACACCAGTCGCGTCAGTTTCCTGGGTATTGACGCTGAAAAATTTAGAGGCATATACAGCGGTAGAAACATCCCATGGAGTTGATAGAGTATATTGGAATACTTTATTCCCATCTGCAACCCCACCTAGAACCATCATCACCAATCCATCAGATTTGAAAAATACGTCTTGTGGATTAGTAGCTTGGGCATTGACACTGAATGATTTTGAGGCATATGATGCTGTTGAAATATCCCAAGCGGTTGATAGAGTGTATTGGTAAACTGTATTATTAATGTCGCCTATCATATACATCGACAAACCATCGGACGTAAAAAATATCCCGGTAGGAGCTGTATCTTGAGCCGCAACACTGAATGATTTTGATGAATAAACTGCCGTAGACACATTCCAAGGCGTAGAAAGATTATATTGATATACAGCATCTGTATTCTGCCCAACAATAAACACAGAAGAACCATCAGGCTTGAAAAACAATCCAGTTGTGTTAGTGTCTTGGGCCGATATACTAGGAGATTTTTCAAGATATATAGCTTCTGACAACAAGAATCCAGAAAATATCAAATCCGTCCAAGATGGGAGTCCAAATTGGACGGTCAGATGTTGCCCTTCTGTCCCATTCGGCAGTCTCGTCAATATCCCGCCGGTCCTGTAATAAATATCCCCATCCGCATCGCTTCCAAGGTCGAACTCCAGACCGTCCCGGAAGGACTTGGCACCGTAACTTCTAAGAGGCTCATTCGTCGTATTGTCAATGATGGTGAGGATGTTGGAATCCTCCGTAGAGTTATCGACAAGGCCAGCCGTCAATACCCCTCCGCCGGTATTTGCAATGAAGCCCTCTACCCGATTTCCGGTCTTGTTTGCATTGATATGGTGAGCCGTGGTGAGCGTTCCGGTCGAAGTATTGTAGACGTTGATCTTGCCTACTACATTATCCCCGTTGTATTCAACCGCCTTGGCCGTTGTTCCGGTCTGGGAAAGGGTGAGATTCAAAACCCCCTCGATGACGATATCATTCCCAAGTTGCAGGATAGACGATGCAATGTTCGTCGCGCAAAGGATCGAAGCCCCGTCAAGGAATTTAAGGGTGATACCGTTCGGGACTATCATCTGAGCCGTCAAGGTCTGGTTCTCCTTGACTAGAACCCTATCGCCAGCCGCCGGGGCATCGGCAATATAGGCCGCCAGGGTGGAATAGTCTCCCTCTACAGCATCGGAGTCAATGACAATCCAGTCCTCTACCTGGCCCCCAAAATAATCTGTAAACCGGCTCAGAAGATTCCAGAACCAGTTAAATCTCTCTGCCGGGGGAAGTTGATCCTTTACCCATCCCGCAAGCTTCTGGGCCGCTGTTGGTGCAATGATCTTCGCCGGATCGTCTGTATTGATCCAGTCTACTTTTTCAGACGGTTTGGGATTATTCCTCGCCATTTATCAACCTCCTCCTTGCTGATAGCTAAAGTGTCCACCTACCCCGGACAGAATCTCATATTTCGCCGGTGTGCTGGTAAAAATATCTGCATCGAGCGTCAACTGAATATCGCTATCGACTGAAACCACGAAAGCCTCGGCCAAAGTATCGCGGTGAATGGCCTTGCTCACATCGGGCGTCAGTCCCTCCGAAAGAAACGCTGCCCCGGAATCAATGAGCTTAAAAGCCGTCACAGACGTATTCTCTCCGTATGTCAAAATGCTGTCAAACCCCAAAGCAACCGGATTGCCTTCAAATCCAAAAGGATCAACAACTGCGATGACAGAGGAAACAACCCGAACGCCAGCCGCTACAACCTCCTGCATAATGGCGAAGGCAAACGCGGCCAACTCATCGGGGACGGGAACGTCTGAATAAAGCTCGACCTCCGCCGGGTAATTCTCTATCAGTTGAACCGCAGTCCCGCCGGTGATAAGCTTCCAGACAGACAAAACTTGATTGATGTCTCCCTCTGAAACGTTTTTCCCGGCCTTGGCCTTCAGAAATAGCCTATAGACCGCATCGGATTGCCCGCCCCTTGTCTGCCCTACCAACTCCCCTATATTGTCGAGTTGGACGCCCTCTGATAGGTCTATATCAAGGCGCGTGTAGAGGGTGAATAGTGAATCTTCGAGCTGTTGCGCCCTATCACCTGAAAGGCTGGTAATCAATGCCTCGATGTTCGGCCTTCCACGGTACTGATAAAGCAACCGGGCCTTGGCACCTGCGGCATGGGTCGATATGTATGTCAGGTCATTCATACGTGGGCGATAATTATCCTTCCGGTGTCCCAGCTTGACTTTTCAACCTGTACCCCAGGCGTCAAGCCATCATCGATTATGATATTGTCATCGAGTGTCGGGGATGCTGCCGTCCCGATCCTTACTACAACATCCGTTATGCCTTCAATGCTATTCAATTGCGCCAGAAGGGAGTTTGTACCGTAGACGATAACGTCATTCCCCGTCCCGATATCGTCTCCCCATTCGACGATGGCCGCCTTTACCTGATTGTCTCCATCGGCGGGATAGTCGCCGGTGACAGTCAAATCAAGCTCAAGGTATATATCGATCTCAATGGGGCGAGAAAACTTTACCGTATGGGATTGACCTTGATTGTCGATATAGACCCCGGAGACGTCCCCGTGTGCCTCTATTCCGGCAGGCTTGGCCCCGCCTATGGCGTCAATAATCTCTTGATCTCTCGACGTGGCTCCTGCGGCCTGATAAGCATAAACCTCAAAGGCTTTCCCAGGAATCCCCCTCGCATCGGTCAGGAGGGTAACATTCTCAAAGGCCCGTACATCTTCAATCAATATCGAATCTTCAACGTCATTGAGCCTCAAGACAGCATTGCGGATCGCGTCAAGAGGACCGGCCACGCTGATTTGTAGACGGTTGCGGCGTCTTATCCTTGCCTCTGCATCCGTTTCAACGGCCCGACCGATTGCGGCGTCTTCCGGGTTGTATACCGAAGTGAGGCCAGCGATGGGGTTGTCGATAACTGTCAACGTCCCTGCATTTGCGATAATCGGCCCCGTCTGGGTTGCAATCATATCGACTGTTCCCTGGTATTCCCCCGGCGTCGTCTCTGTGATCGTGATTGTTACCGCCCCGCCAAAGTCAAGGGTATTGTCTGAATATGTCATCGCCGGTTGCGGTTTCTTACCATCCGCCCCGGCGAATGTCACCGCAAAGCCAGCCGCAAAGCTCCCCGATACCGTGACGCCGGAAAGGTTTGAAAGATTGTTCAATGCCGTTTGTACCGCCGCGGCATCGTCATTCCAGTTTATCAAGGCCGTCGTCTGGCCTGAAAAAACAAGCTTGAAACTCCCACTCGTCGGCGTCGCGCTGAAGGCTACATTCTGGACTTCATCAACCCCTGCAGTCAAAGTCACCTCAGTAATAGTCTCGAAGGTCGAAGTAGGAGAGCCCGCAACGCTGAAGACGGTCCCAATCGGGATGATCGTTCCCGCCGTACCGATAAGGACTTCCCCGACGATGGAAGAATAAAGCGCGGGGAGTCTGGTAAAGCTTACGATAGATGCCGCCCTGTCGAAGTTGACGCCCTCGGCTGAGTCTGGATATTGAGAGTGGTAAACGTCCTCAATCAGCTCATAAATAGCGGCTTCCCTCTCTGCCGATATGCCGACGAATTGACCAATGACGCTCTGGGGGAGAGTGTTAATCTGGTTCCCAAATGCCGCCCGCAAGGATGACTCAATCTCTGCCTTTATTTGTGATAGGCGCTTAATTGTAAGACCTGAAGCATCGATCATGGCAAGACCTCGCTGAAGTTGATTATGCCGTCATTTGTACGCGCCGAAAAAGAGAGGGACAATTCCCTTCCCGTCAAGTCAAGTGAAAACCGCGTAAGCTCAATAATCCCAGGCGTGTTGATGATTTCTCTTTTGAAGATACTATCGACCACCACGGCGTCCGGACTCTTTTTGAAGACCTGCTCGAAATAGGCGATGCCGATGCGCTTATCAAGGAACCACTCTCCATAAAACGTCTTTAGACGCTGCTTCAAATGCTGAAGGATGGCGTCTCTACCTGTCGTCAGTGAGAAGTCAGACGTTACGATGATGTCCCCATCCGTATCTAAGGCTATATCACTCAAGATAGACCTTCCCCGATAAAGCTGTATCTAAAGTGTTTGACGGTGCGGAAGTTGGAACCCCCGCCGCTATATGCGTATGCCCTGCATAAAGCGTTGCAGCTGTCTGGCCTAAAAGTGCTTTTTCTACACCAGCACCGAACTTAATTGTCCCCCCTAGTATATTGATAACTCCTGATTGAGTCAATTCTATTTCGGCACTTCCGTACTTTAAATGCACACTCGTCGCCGTTACACCTTGTGGGCTTCCTGTGAAAGAATAAAGCCCCGGAATGAATACAGCATCCGTTATATCATGGTGGCGGGTATCATTAGGGTTTACGGCGCTCCCATCTCCTGAAAGCCACACATCAAGGGACCGTTCGCAGAATATCCCCATTCCTGTATCACCATTCTCTAACGGGAAATGAAGTATCGCCCCGCCCGCCGACGGCCATTGCACAGGAACGTCGTTTATGACCGGCAACTGAATCACTCTCCCGTCAAGGTATTTCTTCTTCAACAAAGGGACAATACTGGCCTTTTTCGTCGTCGCGTCGTACTTTTCAACACTGCAAGGTAACATGGTATGTAAATCCAAAAGCATTGACCGCATCGCGGCGCGTATTACCTCTTCAAGTGTCGGCGTCTTCCCGCTCATATCAACACAGCCTCGCAATCAACAAACCACGGCTCCCCGTGCGTGTCACCTGTGAACTTCGCCTTCTCTATTCTCACAAGTCCGTCGAAGTCTTTGGCCTCAATCTTGACCGCCCTGGCGAAACGAAAGCGCGTCGTCTGTATCAATGCCCTGAAAGTCACCCCGTCCGTCTTGGCGGTATCTCCCCCCGATATCCCGAGGGAAGGACTTCCGATCAATCCGGTATCAGGCGTGAGCAAAATTGCCTCTTCTCCGGTTGTTTCTGTCGGGATGATCGTCTGGGCTTCATTGTCCTGAATCGTAAAATCTAACCCCTGCTTTCTCGCGATTCCTTCCGCGATTGTCTTCGCAACCCCGGACACTGTGATCCCATTCTGTGCAATTTCATCTTTAATTGCGCTAATATTCCCTATGACAATTTTACCTTGCTCTTTCATCACATCGACAGCATCCAGAAAAACATCCTTTAAGCTCGTTCCTGCTTTATAGCTTTTATCCAGAGACGGAACCCTGGCCGCTCCACCATCTTTCGCCTCAATCGTCGTCACGAAATCCCCGCCTCTCCTCTGCGTGAATGCCCTTTGAACGTCCCCGACAAAGAGTTGATCTATGATATCACCATACCCAACGTCGAGAATTACCAGCGTAGGCTCTGTCGTCTTCAAAAGTCCGATGCTCGACGTTGCAAGGTTGTATATCTGGATTGTCCCCTTGTTTTCTTTCCCCTTCTCGATGTCAAAGGAAACTCTAAGGCCCTCTATTCTTACCCCTTCCTTCCCCTTCGGCCCGAAAGAGACGATGGCTTGACGATCCCACAAAAGCCCCATTATGCCGCCTCAGAATAAAGGAGTTTGACATCATCCGCAAAATTGTCGCGGTTCGGCTCTTCGTTCTCGTCTTTCGTATTCAGCACAAAAAGGAATCCAGGCGGCAGTCTGTCATCCTGATACATATTGATGAGGTTTGCCCCCACAAGCAACGCAATCCCTGTCACTATGGCCTCTCCCGCATCGGTCAGGATATCCATTGTCCATCGGTTCTTCCGGCTGTTATGACGGAAAGAAAGGGTATAAGTCTCGCCGTCAAGGTCGCATCTGAAGGAAAAACTCGGGATATCGTTTCTTATTGGTAGCTCTATGATTGCCATTATTGACCGAAGACCTTAAAGAGTAATGAACTTCCCTTTTCTCCTGTGGCCGCGTCCGTCTCTTTCGTAGCCTTCTTTCCTTCCGTCTTCTTCTTGATGACCCCTTCATTCGCCGTCGCGCTGGCCGGGATATCAACAACCTCGCTCTCCACAATCCGAACCTCCCGGAATGTGGCGCTGAAATTCAAGGCCCCGGCGTTCCTTGGATTCTGGGGGGCGCTGAAGTCCTCCATTATCATGTTATTGTAGGTCTTCAACCCGGCAACGATGGTCAACGGAATGCTGCTCTCATAGATCAAGTCAAGCATGTCCATCGCGTTCTTTGAAGGCTTCCCGGCCCCGTCTGCAATCAAGCTACTCCCGATCTTAGAGATTACCCCCGTAGTGACTGCCCCGACGAGCCCACCCCCTAGACTCCCGACTATCCCGCCGACGTTCCCTGGCAATGCCGCCTCGATGCTGATAGGGGTATCAGATATGACGCCATTGAGACTCAGCATCCGCCCGCCCTTTATGACGTGATCCGAAATGGTGACTCCGTTCTCGACCTCATGCTGAGTCGCCCGCGATGAAGTCTTATGATCCATCGAAGTGACGGCATCGATCTTTATCAGCTCCAGCGTCGTCCCGTCTGGGTCAACGTATTGAAGAACCGTCCTTTTATCTGTGCCGTCGAAGAATGATGCCATATCTAATACTCCAGTTGCGGCTCAAGACTCCATCCTGCCTGCCTGAATACCCCATCAAGCGCATCTCTGACGCCCGCCTGGGTAGCAGAGGCCACTTGATCCGGGCTCGTCCCTTCTGGGACGTTTACGGTAATAGGAGCGTTTATCCTGGCGCTGTTCGATACATTCGATTGACTCGATGCAGGAGACGACGCCGGGGAAGCCTGTCCCTGGCCGAAGAACTTTGCAACTCCTTCGAGCCCCAGAAGTCCGGCCATTTTGCCGAAGATCGAAGTTACAAAGTCGTTTACCTGTTTAATCCCTTCCCACAGGTTAGAAAACCACGTTGACAGCGTGTTATAGACGATCTTGGCCGTATCTCTCAGGGCATAAAGCGCGTCTCTCGCAATGCCGAAAGCCTCTGGAAATTTCTTTTCGAAGGCATCAATGAGCATCCCCGTTATAGAGTCTTTGCCCTGGAAATACCCCACCAAGTCCTCGATAATGACTATCAATGCAATGATAGCCGCGCCTACAAGGATAGGCCATATCATCATTATCCCCTGCGTTATGGTGGCAATCACCCCGAGAGCCCTCATGCCAGTCGCCAGCCTACCAATCGCAATCGCTATTGATCCTATTGCAGACAATATCTGAGCCCCGGAAAAAGCGATGATAGCAAGAGTTACCCACTTGATGACGTTTCCAAGCCCTCCAAATACATCGGTGAGAGTCAGGATAGCCTCAATGACGGCCTTGGCCGTTTTGTAGAGTATCCCAATGACTACCACCATTTGCTTGAAAAAGGCGACGAGCTTTGCCTTGATGATCTTTCGATTTGCCTCCAGGAAAGAAAGCATCTCCTTGGCAATTCTTTTGAACTCAGGCAAAAGCTCTTTGCCGATGGCGATAGCATTGATGGAAATAAAATCTTTCATGTTGGAGAGAATCCCGAGGAACGTATGGGATTGCTTCTCCATGAGGTTCGCAAAGCGGCCCGATCCGGTTGTTAAGTCCTCAAGTGCCTTGCGGACATTATCAAAAGAGATTTGTCCTTGCTCAATCATCTTTTGAACTTCTGCGGGCGTTTTGCCTAGACTTTTAGCAAGCTCATCGAGAAGCGGAACCCCGGCCTCCGTAAACTGCCGAAGCTCAGACCCTCTCAGCTTTGTCGCGGCTTTCACCTGTCCGAGTGCAAGGACGAGTTGGGGAAGTTTATCAATCCCGACCCCCGCCGTTACATCCCCGAGAATCTTGATGGTATCTCGCAAGTTCTCAGCCTCTATACCCATTGCGAGTAGGCGCTTGCCTGAGTCTATGATTCCAGGGAGTGTGAAAGGAGTTTTTCGGGCGTCTTCTTTGAGCCCTTCGAGCATATCCCTTGCGGCCTCGGCGCTCCCAAGCATCGTCTCGAAAGCAACCTCGACCTGCTCCATATCCCCGGCTTCCTTTAGCAGAAAGCCGACGGACGCTGCCGCACCGGCAAAGACACCGGCGAGAAGTTTGGCAGAAGACTTGACGTTTTGAATATTGCGGTCGATTGACTGCAAAGGTCGGTCGTCTATGTCAAAGCCTATGGTGACAAATAAGTCCCTGATACTCGCCATTACTTCACCTTTGCCGTCCTTCGGGCGTGTTCCTCTTGATCTTGCTCTATATCGATCGCCTCATTTGCATCGGCAAGATCGTTGATTGAATATTTTTCTTCGATTTCGGATAAGGTGGCCTTCCCGGATAGAACCACCCGCCAAGCAAGCCAGTTGATATTTACTTCGCCAGGGTCAAACCCTTTACCTTTTGGCTTATACTTGCGAGAATACCACCGTCTCCGAAAAAACCCGAATACTCCTCTTCAAAGGCCGCATAGACAACCTTGTACATATGGGGAAGCCGACCCTTGAAATGATTATCGACAATCTCCTTGTTTTTGAGATTGCCCACTCCGTTATGGTGAACCTGGGAGAGAAGAGAAAGAATGATCCCCTCCCCCTCAGATTCGGTCAACTTGTCGAATAAAGCTTCAATTACGGCCTTCAGGTCAACATCATTATCAAGAATGCTTGTCCCTGAGTTGTTTGCAAGAGCCCCGAGGACAGGGGCCAATATTGCCCCGATCCTCCGCAAAAGGTTATGCGATTTGATTGCCCCGAGTTGGTAAAAGGTATAGATTTCTCCATCAATGTCCCGCTCTATCGTTTCTCTCGCCATTAGTTATTACCCCCGTTCAAGTGTACATCGAGATTGCCGCGAATCGTCCACTCCCTGTCGCCAGCCTCTTTCGCATATCCGGCATCGGCACCTTTTACAATCGTGCCAAAGGGCATGACGTGGAGGGAGTTTCCAGAGTTATCCTTGAACATGACGGCCACAAGCGCGTCGGTGACTTCCAGTGCGCTCAGTGTGGCATTGTCGCCGGAAGCCTGGGGGAGGGTTACAGTGAAAGTCCCGAGCTTGCTGGCGTTCTTCGTCCTCGTCGCCTCGCCGCTCGAAGTGTCAACATCGAAGGTGAATCCGTCCTCATCCCTTGCAACGGAAACTTCCCTCCAGCTTGCGATGATCGAGCCGCCTACAATAAGGCTCCCCTGTGAGGGGTCATATGTTTTTACATCAGCCATTTACGCCTCCTTAGATTGTGAGTTTCCCAGTGATTTTGACCTTGTGAACCGCCCCGGCCAGTTGCGCCACGAACGAAATCCCCTGAAGGAACCTTGCCGCCTTGTCTACCGGATCGATTGCCGAGAGTTTCGGCACCGTTACCGTGATTGCGTCCGGCTCGTCGCTCAAGAATCCGCTATTGACGGCCCGCTGAAGTCTTGCCCTCAGAGGCGCTTCGACCTTTGCAATCCCATTCGTAGTGAAAGGGATCTTCTGGGAGTTGATAAGGACCGTGAAGATATCCTCCCCAATCCTGGCCGTCAGTTCATCCGATCCCCTCATCACGTCGATATACTCACCGCTTGCCACGACGGCCTCAGAGGTGATGCAGTTGACATTTGCCACCGTCTCATAGAAGTTGAGATTCTTGGCCTTGAGATTGACGATGGCGCTGTCAGAAAGGAGAGTATCAGGGACAATCCCTACAAGGCTCTTGAACTTCCATGTGATGCTTCCTGCATCGTAAGGGGCGCAAGCGCCGACCCATGCCGCATCGGGATAGTTCTCCTCATCGCCAGAATACATCCCGATTGACCGGTCATAGAGCTTGGTTTTGAGGACCGACCCTATATCCGTCGTTGCCGCCGTCAGCATACTTGCCTGGTCGATGGCGTAGAAGTATAGCTTCGGAGTGCTGAGAGCTTCGATGAAGTCGGCGGCCTGTTCGATGTCAAGAAGCTGTTCGGCCTCGGTTGCCCTCCTGGTAAGGATGAGGAAGTACCAATCCGTCGCCCCGGCGGCAATCGCATCGGCAAGCTCGGTCGATACGCAAACATTTGCCACCACATTTGCAAGCGTCAGATTTGTGCCCGCTATGATGGTATTGATCTCACCTGCAACATCTGCATCAAGGTCGAACGTTCCATCAATATTATCAGTTGCCGTCACTGGCTCAGACCCACCATTGATCGCAGCCACAAGACCGGCGGCAATTTCCAGATTCGTCGCGCTTGCATCGGATAGGAAAGAAAACGCCGTTCCGTTGATCGTCACGGTGTAAGTCGTGTCGTTCAGGACCGTCGAAACCGTTACCAGATCGCTTTGGGCGACGTTTGCGGCCCTCTTCCCAATGATGACCTTTTCGGGGCTCAGTTCCTGGGAGAAGTACTTTGCAGCGGCCTTGTACTCCTCGTCGGTAATGGCGAAGTCTTCCAGCACAGATTCGATGCTGGTATAGGTCTTGTACTCCTCGGCAAACTTAGAGTGGATGCCGAAAATGAGTCCAGTACCGAACCCGGCCCGCGTAATCCTTGCTGTCTCCCGTGTGATGTCTACCTGAATGATATCCCTTATCTTCGTACCCATTTAAACCTCCTATGGTATGGTGTTTGTGCTGGTTACATCCCCAACGGTCTGAGATATTTCAACCGTTTGAATCTCTCCTGTCGTGTCGTCGATTTCCGTGGTATATCCGAGCATGATATCGACCGCTCCGCGTCCCTCAAACCCTGTCTCCAGTAATCCGCTCAGGTCTATCGGATCTTCGGCCCTCATTATGGCTATCCCGGCATTTGTCAAAAGAGCCTGCTTCGATGGTAATTCAAGAGCATTCATTACCGCCGCTATCAATGTGTGCCAGCCCGAAGCGGCAAAGCTGTTGACCGTAAGCGTAAATTCCTTCCGAAAAGGGAAGGTGAAAACGTCTTGTGCCTTGTGGATAACTTCAGGGCTTCCTATGCTTCTCGGCCCCGATGACACATTCAGCGATATATAGGGCGGTGCCGGTCTATCAGCGTCCGGCATTGACCATATCACCTTGCCGACCGCCAGACCTGTAGCCGCTATCACGAAATCGTGAATCGCGTCCTGCATCGCCACTGATATCGAGTCGGTTGCCATCTATTGACCGTCCTTCTTCACAAGCCGCACCTTATAGTGCTGGAGCATTCCCTGGGTTGACCAATTCTGCGATTCACGCGCTTCGTAGACCTTGCCAAGGCGCGTGATCTCGTCATTGACTGCAATCTCTGTCGCCGTATACATCCACAGGTTCTCGCTCGTCCTGTCGCCTTCAGGCAACTGCAAAACTTCTTTTCCACTTAGCGGCTGGATGTTCCCTCTCGCCGTGAATGACGATGAGAGAGTCTTCACCGGGCGGCCCTTCGTGTATGTCGTCGCGTATCTCTTGACCGCTACAGTCTCTTTATTTAAAAGGCTCATTCGTTTACCTTTGAAATGATGGAATCTACCAATCTGCTCAAATCGATTAGGGGCCTTGAACTTCCCTTCCTTGCAATCGTGGCCGGTTTGTTCGGAGTGAACGGTCCTCTCCGAATCTTCGCCACAATCTCACCCTCGGCAAGTTGCCCAAGCTCAGAAAGAACCTTCCTCCTATAGGCTGGCCCCTTCATCGCCTCTGCCTTCCTCTTGTCAATGAACCGTCTGAAAAGCGCCTTTCTCTCTTCAACCGTCGCCCGTAAAAATGACCTCTCGGGGATATGCCCGTCTTCCGTCCCGAACTCATTGGCCGAGGCGTATGTCACCAAATCCCCACCCTGTTCGGAAAAGACCCCGATATCGACCGAGTTGGGGCCTTGATTGATCGTCTTCCGAAAGTTCTTAAATCCTGGGTCAGAATCCCTTATTACGGCCTTGCCCATTACGGTGTATAGACGTTAAATCCAACGTTTACCATACGCCGAATCTGGGTAAACAGAGCCCCGTATTTAGTGGTGTCCAGCCGAGTGAGGCCAGAGATGGAAGAAGAGGCATTATATTCAACTTGCACATCCCCTACCTTCTCCGACCTCACCGGGCCAGATGCACCGGAACTCAAACCATCCTCACCCTGTTTTGCCAAGGTGATATAGTGCGCCGCAAGATACCGCTGTGCCATCTCTTCTTTGCTGCCGTAGATTTCATACTCCACTTGCCCCGCCACATCCGCAAGGATGAGGTCAACAAGGCAGTCATTCCTGGAAATGAAATCCGCAAGCTCCGGCGCTACCAGCGATATGTTTTCTGCGGTTGTGTCAGCCATTGTCTACGTCGCTTCTGAACTTCTGGATTTCCTTCGCCTGCTTGGCGATGGCACTCAGGACCGACTTTCTCGGCTTCTCGCGCCGCTTCTCCTCGCTTTCGATCTCTGCCAGGGCGTCGAGGTCCATCGTATTCTCGATAAGCTCTTCGAGGTCTTTGGCATCCATCTTGGCGAGATTGGGGGCCTCGTCCGTCTCCGTTACGGGCTTGAGGTAGCGTTTGTAATGATCCCAATGCTCCTCTTTGGTGGCGGCCTTCAGCTTCTCCCATGTCTCGGCGGGGATTTCGTTCGTGCCGGGGACGAAGGTGAATTTCTTTACCCCTCCAGCTTCAACGTAGGTCAGGGTCAGTGTGTTTGCCTTATCATAAATTACGATCATGTCTTTTCTCCTTGTCTCGAATTTGTTTAAATACCCGTCAGGAAGAGGCAGGCGATGGGGTACCGAACCACAACTCCGCCGTTTCTGGCGTGGAAGTTGATGATGTACTCCAGACCGCGCACTTCAACCGGCAGGGGGGTGAGGTTCTTCGGAATCCGCTGCTCCAGGACTTCGGGGGACCGCTCGTAAAAGACTGCCCCGTCTGCCGTCGCGCCGACGAACCTGTTATCAAGCTCCACGTCGAGGACGCCGAACTCTTCGATCCCGTAGGCGGCCTTGTTATTCAGAACATACTGAAGGATCGTCGTGTCAGACGTTGAACTCCTGGGCGTCGTTGCAATCTTGTCGTACTGAGCGCGGGGAAGGAGACAGACGTTGGCCTGGAAGACGCCCTTCGACGTCTGCTTGATCTGGGACGTTGCCAGACCGATATCCAGGAGAATTTCGTCGGCGGTCTTTAGCGCCCAGGTATACCCGCCTACTCCGGTTGGTACGGCCAGCGTCGGGATATTCTCATTGTCGAGAAACCCCTTGATGCCGGAATCAGCGTCGCCGTTCCATGCAATGCGGTCCTCTTTTTCGAGGTGGCCCCGGCGGGCGGCGTCAGCCTTCATCATGTCAAGGCTTACCCCGGCCATCATCGCGGCCTCGATCTCCTGGACGTTGTAGCCAAAGGAAATCGCCAGAGATTTGACCGGCTGTGTGTATTCCTTCCCGAACACATCGGCGCGGGGAATGTCGTCTGACCAGTTGCTTACAACCTGAGACATGCCCACCTTGTCGAACATCCGGTATGTGATCGTCTCGGCCCCGGCGGGGTCGCGGTTCGATACCGGGATATAAAGCTTCGACTTCATCTCCCGCTTCTTGACTTCGTATACCCTTGCTTCGATGCTCTCCAGTTCACGGGCGAAAAATACGCTAGTGTTCGGAGTTCCCGCATCGAGCCTTTCTCTTACTCCGCTATCGATTCTAATAGCCATTGTTTTGTTCTCCTTTTCAGTTATTAAGGCAGATTGATTTCAACAACGGTGATGTTGCCAGCCGTTGCAGTCTTGCGGAAGTACGCCCCAGGAAGCAGACCGGCCTTGCTTGTATCGTCGTCATTCCGAACGCTCCCCAGAGTGAGGGCCCCGTTGACGGTATAGCGCACGTAGACCGGATCGCCTTCGGAGACGTTGACCTCGGCGGTGACATAGACCCGGCCCTTGCGGAGGACGCTGATTGCGCTCCCTGCGTCATAGCCGAGATTGCTCCCGCTGTAGGCGTTCTCGACGGCCTGGGTGTGGAGTGCGAACCCGAGGGCCTTGCCGGAGGTAACGTCCGTGGCAACCTGGGGAAGATGAACAAGCCGCCTTCCGCTGGAATCGCTCGACTGCTGCCCTGCGTCATTGAGGGACACGAACTTACCGAAGCTGATACTTGCCTCGTTTGCGATGACCGTGGCAACCGAGCAGTTGGTGGTACCGACTGCCGTGAAAGCTACCCCGGACACATCTGCATCGACATAAAGCTCGTCGGCGTCATTGATCGAAGCCGTTACAGGCTCAGTCCCGGCATTTACAGCCGTAATCATCAGGTCGCGAAGTTCCGTCTTCGTCTTGGCCGCCGCACCTGCGTTGACCGTGAAGGCAACCCCGTTGATCGTCAGGGTAGTCGCGAGGTCAATCGCCGTGATGGTGACGGACACCTTCTGCTTGCTGTTGTTGATACCTGTGATGACGTCCTTATAGCCAGAATCGGCCAGCATCCCAGGCATCCCGATTTCCATTCTTTCTTCTACGCTCGTCTGCATGATCTTTTCTCCTTTTTAAGGTGTTATTTTTACTCGGTGTCGCCAGTCTTCCACAGGTCGGTCGTCTTCTTGCCGTACTCATCGGCGCGATTAACCGTGGGAGCGGCGTCCTTCTTTCCGGCCAGCTTGACGAGGTCAACCAGCTTCCCCGTGCCGTCTTCCTTCTTCGCCAGAGCAATCATATCGCAAGCTGCGTCGAACCTCGCCTTGATATACTCGGGGCTTTTCCCTTCGGCGTCGAACTTCCCGCCGCACGTTGCAGCGATGATCTCCACTCTCAGCTCGTCTGACGTTTTTGCCGTGCCGTCTTCCTTGGCAACCGCTACCCCGACCGACTTGGCCGTCTCTTCGATATCATGCCGCGCCTTGATGATGGCCTGGAGCTTCGGAGAATCGGGGGATTGGATCTCCTCGGCGTCCTTCCTCAGTCTCTCGGCCTCGACGGTGAGCTGGTCGAATTTCGCCTGAAGCTCATCGAGCTTGACCTTTCCGGCCTTCGCCTCGTCCTCATGGAGAGAGATAGCCGTTACTGCCTCATCCAGTTTGCCGAGAATCTGCTCCACAACCGGGGCAGAATCGTCAGCTACTTCCACGTTCAGGGCGTCCATGTGGAATACCCCTGCCTTGATGGCTTCTTTTTTGATCTTCACTTTTTTTACCTCCGCGTCTTTTTTTATGTTCTCAATCTCATCAACCGCGTCCATGATAAGCCGGACTTCTCTCCCCGCCCGCCCCCTGGGGACTATCGACCCGTGATTATAGACAATATCCCTTTGCACCCTGTCGTAATGGCCTTCTTTATGCTGCCCTGGTACTTCGTCGAGCTTCGCATCATACCCCATAGACAACTCGACGCTCTCCCCTTTGTCCCACTTCTCAAGGATGGCCTCGATCTCCTTCTTGTCGGTAATAATGACCTGGCCGCCGACATAATCCCCGCGCTTCTCGATCTTGTTACCGACCCATCCAACGGTATACTGCTTCCAGTTGTCGGCGGTTATCATCTCGTCGGGGTGGAGTTTCGTGAGCGGGACAAACTTCATCGACTCTATCGAATCGTCTTTGAATACCTCTTCCGGGGGGCGGTATTCTCGAATCAGCTTCCCGCCTTCGTAATAATCAAAGACGCCGCTCCTCGTGAGATTGGCGTCTACAACCATAAACCCTTGTGAGGTTATCTGGTATCCGTCTTTCTTCCTTGCGTCAAGTTTTATCGTCGCGTTTTTCATAATAAAAAAGCCCAGAAATAACCTTTCGGCTACTCCTGGGCTTAGTCAAAGTCCTTTTTCTAAGGGTTGATTAAGTGTCCAGCTTTTCTTCTTTAAATGCTTTCCAGTTCCTTATACCACCCTGATTGAAGTTAACTCTTATTACCACGTCCCCGCTGTGCTTCTCGGTCCTCAAAGCGGTGAACAGTTGAAAGATGAGGCCGCATATTTGCCTTATGTCCTCCATCTATAGCAAGTCCTCAATTCAATGTCAAGATATTTTTTAATCTACTCAGAAAACGAAGCCGCTAGGTTTATCGTCTTGTTCTTTCAATTCTCTGTCTTTATATAGAATGTTTATTTTGATGCATTTCTTCCCATCCCATAGCCACGCTATGAATAAAGCGACCGCAACATTACAATCGCTTACTAATAGCCAATAAACTTTACCGTCCCCCTGCAACGCCGCAAAGATAGTGCCAAGAACTATGATGCAAAATGACATTAAATAATTCATCTTCTCCTCCTTGTCTCTATGTTATCCTACTTTCAAAACTCAATCACAGGGATAGCCCTGCATCGGCACTGTATCGGCCAGCCGGGATGACCGTCTGAAGGCGGATCACTCCACTTATACACCCGACCCTCCCTCTCGGCATGAAGCGGCCTTACCCTCTCATCCTGGGAGGTAGACCAGATGTAATTCGTCACCCCTATCGACGTTTGACGCGCCTCTGTGAGCTTGCCGAGGAGCTTATTCGTCTGGTCCCGTGCAATCAGCTTCGCCCGGTTCTTCGATATGTCCAGTTCCCCATTGACGGTGGCCGTCATCTTCTTCAGCGAATCCCCGGCCTCGACGCCGAGCCTCACCTTTGTCCCTATCCGGGTGATTGACTCGTCGGGGATGTTCTTAATCAATGCCGCATTTGCCTCTACCCAACTATCCACCGTCGGGCTGATTGTCCAAGGATCGCTGTCTATAGGGTCAATCCCCATGACGGTCCTTATCTGCCGATTGAACTGAGCCCGGTCGAAAGTATTGATCGCCCCCGATTGCCCCTTGACCATCGGCTTGATAAGGCTCAAAGGTATCTTGGCCGCAATCCCAAGCTTGATGTCTTCAATAGCCGCCGTGATGACTTCCCCGTAAGCGTCAAGCCTCGTCTCGGCCCTGTGCTGTTCTATGATGCCCCCCAACTTGGGAATAAGGCGCGTCTTAACCTCTTCAATGTAGGGGGCAATGACGGCGAGAATCTTCTTATAATACTCGGCTTCTAATCCCCGGCCTTCCGCCTGTCTCGGCGGCTTCTTCCGCAATTTCTTCTTTGGCTGGAATTGCCTCGCAATCGCCGCCCGTTGTTTGAGCATTTCGAGCTTTGAAAGGCCCTGATCTTTACGCATCTCAGACGCATGGATAGCCGCGCCCTGTCTGGCGGCCTTGGCCTTGGCTGTCGGCCCTAGATAGCAAAAGCCGGACTCTCCCCACTTAAATCCGCTTTTACCGTCTCTCTGGCATGGCATTACTGGCATTTATAACCCTTCAATCCATTCGACCGCTATCGCGGCGTCTGATTTCTCCCGTTAGGGTAATCATATGAATCCATTTCACCATCTTCTAAAGGAATTCGGAAAACACAAACGCAAGTTGCAGTTGATAGCAGCCATACTATCAGTAATAACTCTCCCAAGGTTAATACCTCAAGAATGGTGGGGACACTGGCTATTATCATGGTCAATATCGAGCCGATACATACTACATATAGCAATTGCACTACTGTTGTTGGGATATGCCGCTCTTTCACGAATCTACTCCTTGGATAAGCAATTAAAAAGAATTAAGGAAAATTCCACCCGATTAATATTAACGCCAGAAGAACAAGCTGATATTGCTAAAATAAGAATCGGCCATTTATTTCGATTCATCGATCATTTTATTAACGGCGACAAAAAATCATCCAATGAAACTAAAAAGCTACCCTAACCCTTCATTCAAGGGCGACCGTCGCGTAGCTCCGTCGCCTTAATTTGTTCGTTACCTCCTTGTCTCGAATGTTATTCCTCTGCCTCTTTTATATCAATGCCGCAACCTAATATGTAAGCCGCGCACATAATCAAGACTTTAGCAACGGCAAGGCGAAACTTGAATTCCCTTGTAATTTTAACCTCGACATTCAATGTGTGGCGCTGGTCTAAATGCCTAACATACATCGTCCTGTTTACGGTCGCGTTTGCCATTTATTCCTCCGGCTCCTCTCTATCTTCCTCCATCTCCCCCCTCGCCTCAAAGTTAAGCGAAGTCTCCACAGAGTAGCCATCAGGGGAGAAGCGGCTCAATCCGATCTCCTCCGCAGTTACTACCCCCATGTCGAAATACTTCTGATCCGCCTCGGCCATCATCTTCCGAACCTCGGCCTTCTCCTTGTCGCTCATTTGCCACAATGAATTAAACTCGATTGCCCATTTGTCGGCCTTCTTCATCGACAGCATGACGAGTCGGCAGATTCTCTCCAACGCAGGCCGGATATCCGTCTCCTGGTAGTTCTTCACCTGGTCATAATATGACCGCGTGTCCTCGTCGGCCCCGGCCCTTGTGGTCCCTATGCTCTGGCCGAAAAGTCGAGTCTTTGGCACGTTGGCAGCGCCGGACATGATATCGATGTAGATGGAGAGAAGTTCGACGAACCCAGTGATGGGCGTCTGGATCTTCGTGAAGTCTTCGTTCAATCCTGCCTTGCCCTCAATTACGACTATACCCTTATTCGACATATTGGCTATCGCAGCGCGTATTCTTAATGCGATAGCGTTTCTTCCTTCCGTCGTCCCCATCAAATCCGAAAGGCCGTCCATTTTCAGGACTTTGGTGATAAAGTCAGTGAAGAGTTGCGCCCCGGCCTGAAGTGAAACGCCGAAAGGCTTTAAAGCGTCTTGAATGCTTACCAGCACAGAGTCATTCCAACCCGAGTTTGCAATCCTGTCAGTCTCGGATATCATAACGCCATCAAACTTGATGACCCGGCTGGCGTGGATGATAGCGCCAGTTGCTCCCTTCGTGGTGTTTCTAGGGTGTATGCGGTATGTCAGCGGCTCCCCAAAACCGGGCTTCATGGGGTCATCCTGATATGATGCAATCTCGGCCTGCCACCTGTCGATGACGGTGAGGAAGTCAAAGCTATCTATCTTATCCTTCAATTCCTCTTCGGGATTGCCTCCATCCACCGCCCCCAGGATGATAAGAGCCCCACCGTAGAGCCTTCCCCATATCGCGGCCTCGACGACCTTCTCCTTGACCTTCAACTGCTTGAGCTTATCCATGACAGCCTCGGCCAGGGCATCATCATCCGTCTTGAAGTCGATCCACTCCCGCAATGCGTCTTCGGGGTATATCTCGATGACCTTCCGGGCCATCCAGTCATAGCGGTAATATGCCTCTAGTTGCTGTTGGGTGAATACTGTACCGTTTGCAAAATTCGTGTTTACGTAGGGGTCAAGGCTTGTCCCGAACATATTGGTAAGGTTCGCGTAGGCATCCATTTTCCCCACTATTGCGGCATCCGCTCTTTTCTTCCTCTGTCTCCCCATTCTCTACCTCTTTCCGGCCATGATCTCGGCCAAGGTCAGTTTGCTCTCCATGTCTTGCGCCATCGCTGTAACGTCTATGTCCTCATCATGTGCAACCGATGGGAACTTTACAAGGCTCGTCTCATACTCCGAAAGCCAGGGGGCGTTCTTCGGAAAGAATACCCGCTCGGCTTCTATGTATGACGCCATCGGAGTTGCCCTGGCGTATTTGTCAAGCCCCTTTGTCGGGACTTCAAAGAATGGGATCTTCTTCCCCCATATCTCATCGTTCCCGGCGCTCTGCTTGATGAGTATTTTTCCTATCTTCTCGTTTTCGATGCCTATTTTACTACACTCTGCCTTAAATGCAAAGAGTTTGATTGCATCCATAATCTTGTGATGTTCAATGCGGGCGTTCTTCCTGTCGAGAAGCAACCATATCCGATGCTCCCTTGAATATCCCCATGCCGCCATGCCAGTAGGATCGTTCGTCGTCTTGACTTCGAGAGCTGGGTCAATGTAGGCATGACGCATCAAAGACTTTCGGCTTATCCTCAAAGGCTCTGCAATATCCTTCCGCCAGCACAGGAAATCAGAGGAAAGAGAATCGACGGTATAGTAGCGGAAGTCATCGCTCTTGAATAGTGACCCTCCCCTTGACGTTGGATGCCCCTGAAATAGTGCGCTCCACTCATACGGCCCGACGGTATTCTTGACATGATTGAGCCTTTCAGTGTCCATCCACCACGGCCAAAGCGCCTCGCCAGGTTCACGGCCAAGCGCGTCGTCCTCTTCTGCAATGGCCGGAAGGTTGATATAGGTCAAGTCGAAGGGTGATCTTGCGCCCTCCTCTTTGTGCTGGAGCAATATCCTACCTATGATATCGTCATCATGCCAGCGGGTAGCAAAGAAGACGATTGTAGCGTTCGGGTGAATACGTGTCCCGGCCACACTCTGCCACCATGTCCAGGCTTTGTCTCTCTGGAGCGCGGATTCTGCCTGTTCACGGTTCTTGTGGTAGTCATCGACAAAAAGGATATCGGCCCCGAAGCCTGAAGTACCACCATCCAGACCGACGGCCAAGACCTCCCCCCCCTTCTCCGTCTGCCATAGGGACCGGCCAAAGACGGCATTATGGGGCTTGACGTTCCACAGGACCGGCCCCCATTCGGCAAAGAGGTCACGGGCCTTGGCGGAATGGCGCTCTGATAGGCTGGCGGCGTATGATGCAATGATGATCTTTTTCTCTGGATAGTGGCCGAGGATGAACGGCGTCCCGTGGATAGGGAATTGCTCAGTCTTGCCGTGGCGGGGTGGGGCGTTTAGGATGAGGAGTTTTACTTTTGGGGATCGCCTCTTGATCGTATCAATCAAGACCTTTGAGGCATAGACAAGATGGCGCGGGCATTTATGCCCCGAGGCGAGTTTCGGAAAGGCCCATAGATGATTCCGGGCCATGTAGGCTATTTCATCGGGTGTCAACCTTGACCTTTAGGCGGTGATGGCCTTTCTGTAGTAGGGGCTTCATTCCATCCACCCTTCTGAATAGCCCCCTCTCGAATATTGATTTTTACTCTTCCCCGTGGTCTATTGCCAGTATCTTTCTTTATAAATAATATGTAAAAAGTAACAATACAGCCAACAGTATTAATTCCTATCATTGCCAGCATTAACAATATCTCGATATTCATTCTTTCCCCCTTTATTGTTGCCAGTCTTCCCATGCTGTAAAAATTCTGGCGAGGTGGCAGGACTTGAACCCGCAATCGCTCATTCCGCTCTGGTACAATGAGCATGTACTATGGTGCGCTGCCATACGGTCCCTTACCAGTTAGGGTTACACCTCGCATAAATTGTCAACCGTCAAGTAAGTTTTTCGTCGCCTCCAACGATGATACAAATTCCTTTTTTACCTTCATAATTGTGCCAAGCACCACAAAAGACACCTCTTCCATTTAATGCTTCGCTCAATTCTTTTAATTGGTATTCTTCTGCTTGATTTTCAGCAGATAGACTCAATCTCGTTTCTTCACCCAATTCCTTGATATCTATTTTCATCGTACACCTTAATCGTCAATGAAGTCCTCTTCGAGCTTCTCAGCAAGCCCAGGCGTTGATCGTATCTTCCGGTCTATCATGCTCCCAAAGTCCCGGTTGTCCTCGATGATCTGCTTGTCGTGCCATCCCATGTTCTTTAGGGCAAAGATTGACCCCGTGCATCCCGTCCGGTGGAGGTTCGTTTCATACGCATTTTCAACGGCAAGTCGGATTTTCTTTACCGAGTCCACAAATTCTGCCCGTCTGCCGTATTGATAGAACGCTTCTTTCGATGAAAGACCGAGAGCGAGGATTGCCCCCGTAAGTGTTATCGGGATTTCGTCCTCACTGCATAGCTTGCAGTACGACTCAAACAACGCATCCATTTCTTCGGGCGTTTCGACTATCTTCGGCCTTCCTACTGGCCTGCTTATCTTGTTTGGCTTGTCGCCTTTGTCATCCATTCTATGAAAATACCACTATCGCTTGATTATTTCAATAGTTTTATCTTCTCTCCCATCATTTCTGACGGCTTGCGAGTTTGAAACGCTGAATATGTTCGGTGTCAATGTACCCTTCAATATCGCTATCACGATGAAAAGACCGACGCAATCAGCGAAGCCTATGGATTGATACGTTGCAGGCACAAAATAAAAGTACCTCTTGCCGATCTCCATTACCGTCCAGAAGAACCAGAATGGAACTGATAGCCCGATTGCCCCTATTGCGCTCAATATCCAGCCTATGATCGGAATCTTGTTAAGCATCTTTATTGCCTCCTTCTTCTGTTTTATCGCCCTTGGGCGGTGTCCATCCCATCTTAATCAGCGCGTCCTTTATCCCCTGTTCTTTCGTGTCGCATACCCATTTCGTGATTCTTTCCACGTGGCCCTCTTGAATAGACTGCAACTCTTGAGATATTATCCCATCTTCGCACGTAGTCTGCAACGTAAACCTTCCGGCCATGTGGTGCGGCTTTATGTCTATCATCTTCTCCCCCCTTAAATTAGCAACCGCCTTATTTTACTTTCCGGCCTCAAACTGAATTAACATCTCGTCAAGCCGCCCGTTGAAGCCCACCTTCTCCTTCCGGTTCATCTTCGAGATATCAAACTTGACCTTGACGCCGTTGGAGCGCAATGCCTTTGCCTTCTCCCGGATGACATCTGACAGCGCCTGGTCATCTATGGCGCGTGGGCATGACCGGATAGACCGCGTGAAGTTCTTTGTCTTGCCTTGTGATCTCATACTTTCTTTTTAAAGTCTTCCAATGGGCAGTCAAAAGGAATAGGGTGAATAAACATTACAGGATATTTTGGATTAATATTTTTTATACCATCTACCTTTCGTTTTGACTTCTGGCATACTACAATGAACTCATAATTGGTCGAGTATGGGCATTCTTCGCATAACTTTATGACAAGAATCTTCTTCAAAGCCCCTCCCTTTTAGTTAAAGGTCAAACTGAATTGCTCATATTTCGTGTTGACTTCTTTTATGCCGCACTTGTCTGGGCACCTATAGCAATCACCGAAATATACATCATTGTTTAAACTTGGGTATGAATTACTACCTAGAAAATCGGCTTTATAGATATTGACCTTCCCCCCTGTTACTAGATGATGGCTCTTGTTCAATCTCAAGACATTATTTATCACGTCTTCATTGTTTAATAGCGCGTCTTGTCTCGCCTTTAATTTAGCATCTATGAAATCGCAAGAATTAACCCTCAATATGCTGCTGCAATACTTTTTCAGGTCTTGGTATTGAGCCAGCCTATATTCAATTAAATCATCGCTATCTAAAGCCGATATTGACGTATTAACAACGATGCCGCCCAAATATGCCTTCTGGTTGTCGGTCAAAGCTGTCCAGTGCTTAGTGATAATTACTATCTTGTCTTGATATGGCCTTATCTCGTTTATTATATCGATAGTATGCCCCCAATCACTCGACGGGTCACACATTATCCCAAGCCTTATGAAGATAAGTCTTTTTATCTCTTTCAATATTTCTCTTTTGTGCCAATACCCATCGAATTTGCGATATACAAGCCCGCTGAAATCGAATCCTTTTGACTTGGCTATCCTTGCGGCGTAGCAAACCCCATAACATCCATTCTCATTGTTTGCCATGCCATAATCGCAACCCTTGAATGGGTCAAGGCCCCAGACTCCCCTCTTTGATTGCGTCAAGGTTATTCTTTCGCTATACCGTGGCATCAAAGTCTTCCTATAGGTGGATAGAGGTCTTTTATTTTTTTCATATCGCCCTTATAGAACACTAATATTTTTTGTTCACGCTTCGGGAACTTCCTGTAATCAAGTGTCCTCTTTGCGTGGGCTAGCCTTGTAAACTCACATTCGAGATATGTAATCTTGTTGTAGATATGCAACCCCTGATCTCTGAAGAAAAGTTCATGCTCTGCCTCACAACCGTAATAAGCCCCGTTTTTATCTCTTGAGTCTCCGGTCATTATCACGAAAAAGCAATTTTCATTAAGGTGTTCAATCCCCTTCTTATAACCCTTAAATAATGTATCTCGAAATTCATCGTATGATGGCATATCGTTTAGCTCTCCATCTGGTATTATACCATCATAATCAATATATTTCTCAACTTTGTAATAGGGAGGGCACGAAAAAACAAGGTCAAACATGCCGTCGGGATCGTATGTTGAACTATCACTTTTTATCCATTTTGCGCTGTTTAGGTCCTGGCAAATTGCGTTATTAGCATCGCATTGATTCTGGCGTATCTCGCTGGCGATGTATTCATAGCCATATAATCCAGTGACAAAACCAAACTGAACCCCGCCCCCGAATGGGTTGTAGACCCTACGCCCTTTTGTCGGCATAAAAAAGCGAAGAATTACTTCACAGGCCACAGGATCAAGGACTGATGCGTTTCCGTTGAAAGATTTTCCCTTGTTATGCTTTACGTTTCCATCATCGTCTATCTCTTTGCTTGAAAGAACGACATTAGAAAAACCATTCGACCCTTGCCAGCATCCATCACGCGATGCAAATTTGGGGTTGATTATCCCGTGCCTTTCTCCTGCCGCCTCTATCTTCTCGTTCCATTCTTTTTTCATTTTGAGCCAGTCGGCCCGCGTCGTTGTCCATGCATTTGTCATAGTGGCGTGAGCCAGGCGTTTCATGCGGATTTGGTCGAAGGTTCCATATACCATATATTCATATCCGCTTAGATTGAGATATGTCTCAAAACCTATGGCCCTAAATACACTTGGGCATTCAAGGTCATGCTTAGTGCTTACAGTCATAATCATCGGATATCCGAATGCGTTTTGATTAATTATCTCTTTGACCATTCCACTGTATATTTCCTTGTTTTTTCTATCCAAAAGCATTGCCGACTGCAACAGGCAAAACTCTTTTGCTTCATGGTTGACTTGGTATGTAAAAAACCCGCTGAACTCATCATTTATCTTCAGGATGATTGCTGAATGAATTTGCATATTCTTTCTTGCCGCCCTATATGCAACCCCATCCTCAATCGCCAATTTTGCTACCTGGTCTTCATATCCTGACCCTATTACGCTATCAACCTGGATGAAATCTACCTTGTCTTCGTGTTTTTTGAACAATTCAACTTGCGCCATATCTCCTCCTCTATAAAGTTAATTGAATCACATCGCCAGCACGGCCATACTCTTCGGCCATGACAGCATAGAATATTGATTGATCGGCCTTCCGTTTTCAGTGTAACCGATAAGACGCCGCCGGATATCGCATCCCTTCTGCCTGAGATCGCTTACGATGGTTGACGCGCACGTTGTATTGACATGAGAGGCGATTTCAAGGCTTGTCTTCGGTCCAGTAAACAGGAATAAGAACAGGCTATCTATCTGAGACATTTTGACCTCCTTGCTTCATATTCAAGTTAATCATCAACTTATACACTCAAGTCTTTAAAGTTTATAGATTTTCTTGTTTATTGATGATAGAGGAGTCGGTATAGCGCCGGGTTATAATTTTTGCTTAACAAGCCTATCATATAGCACAACGTTTACCGTTGCTGCTAAGTTCATGCACCCATCAGTCGGAATATAAATGATATCTCGGCACCAAGAAATCACCCGGTTTCCCAGCGTCGCATCTTCAGCTCCGAAAATGTAAAAGGCTCTTTCAGGGTGCTTATACTCTGGTAGCGGTATAGCACCGTCTATCAAATCAACTGCTACAGGAACGCAGTCGTATGGAATAACATCTTTCAAATTTTCAACACGCAGCAACGGCCTATGTCGATACTGCTTCATGGTGTCAGTGGGTGTTCTTCCGCTCCGGTTGCCCGTCATAGCCACCATTGCAGCCCCATAGCACCCTGCAGCTCTTAGGGCCGACCCTACATTAACGGAACTTTTCGGATTATCCAATCCTATGCACGCATATCCTCTCATCTAATTACCCTCCTAATGCAAAAATTATAACCAGCCAATCAACGCAGATGGCTTTCACTGCGTTCAATCCACTGGTTATTTTATAGTTCTACGGCTTTTGGTTCATTAAGTCTTCTACTATTCTCCTATGCTGTTCTTTCAAAGCCTTTCGCACTTTCATTTTAAAGGCGTCTCTCTCGGTCTGAGGGTGCCCTTTATATTCTCCATATCCTTTAACCGCCCCGTCAAACTCCCAATACATTTCTTCTATATACTGTTCCATAGTATCCATTTATTCTCCTTTTCTAATTAATAACCGCGCCGTAGAACCAGTCAGTAGAGTTCGACGCGCCAAGGCGCGCGTCTCACTTCAAGCGTTACCGCGCTATCCACGAGAATTTACTATCAAGGTCAGTATTGCCGGTGCATTCGACATACCTCCCGAACCAATACGACGCGACATCTTTTGAAGTTGAATTTAAGGCCAGAGCCCGGTAAGTATCGCCTTTCTTACTCTCCGGGGCTACGGTCTTCTTGACCTCGGCCTTTCCTTCTTTGCCCGTCGATGCCTTCTCGGTCAAATCTCTCTGGATGCTTTCGTCGCCCTTTGACTTTTTCTGGATTTGAGTCGCCAGGGAGACATTGACGCGCTTCTCCTTGACTGCATCCTTCAGGACGGGAGAGGCATTTGACAGGTCAATCCTCCCCTGGACATGAGTGACGGACTTGCCGAGCCTCTTTGCGATATCTGATACCTTGTTACCCCACGCCACAAGACGCCGGAACGCCTCGCCCTCTTCGAGAGGGTCAAATGGCTTCCCGTCATTCGCGATGATGGCGTCAAAGAGTGATTCCGTCTGGCTGATCTTCGGGCTTTCGAGAATGGCCGGGATTGACTTGATATCATGGCCCATTGCGATTGCTTTGAGTGTGGCGCGCAACCGGCGCTCTCCATCGACAAGGACGTATCTGTCCTCGGCGTTACGCTTTAGGATAACCGGGCGCTTGACCCCATTCTCGATGATCGACTGAATCAGCTCCTCTTCCCCCGAGAAGTCCGTCCTTGGGTTCCATCCGGCCTCGACAATGATCTCCCTCGGGTCGATACCGTAAAACTTCCTCGTTTCGACAAATCCAATACCTTCCTTG
>Ga0224495_10000232_pt1 | contig 45544 bp, 36 predicted proteins | sample SF_Jul11_sed_USG_FD_168128 | JGI IMG/M metagenome (GOLD analysis project Ga0224495, IMG submission 168128) | Sediment microbial communities from San Francisco Bay, California, United States - SF_Jul11_sed_USGS_4_1 | ecosystem: Environmental > Aquatic > Marine > Sediment | place: USA: California...
ATGGCACGTGATGCGGAAAGTGACTGATCGGATTTGTCCCGCGTGGGACCGGCTGGAATAGCCGTCACGTATAGTTTGTCGTCGAACGGTGACACTGGCAGGGGGACGGAAAAAGCGGAAGAAAAAGGCGCGGTCCGATTCGCGATGGACGGGGCCGTGACGGGGGTTTTACGCGAATACCGCTGCGGGCCGTGCCCGCCGCTGCGGGCCGTGCCCGCTGCCAGCCGCTGGGGGCCGGGGCCACCTTGCCGGAGGGGGGGTGAAAAACCTATACTATCCGGCTTCGCGGTCTTTCCGTGAATTCCCCCGCTGGAGCGCCCCGTGCTGTCGCACATCCGCAATTTTTCCATCATCGCCCACATTGACCACGGCAAGTCGACCCTTGCCGACCGCCTGCTGGAGGTCACCGGCTCGGTGACCAAGCGCGACATGCAGGAACAGGTGCTGGACGACATGGACCTGGAGCGGGAACGCGGCATCACCATCAAGGCCCACGCGGTGCGCATGATCTATCGCGCCGACGATGGCCGCGACTACATCCTGAACATGATCGACACCCCCGGCCACGTGGATTTTACCTACGAGGTGTCGCGCTCCCTGGCCGCCTGCGACGGCGCCCTGCTGGTGGTGGACGCCACCCAGGGGGTGGAGGCGCAGACCCTGGCCAACGTCTATCTGGCGGTGGAAAACGATCTGGAGATCGTGCCGGTCATCAACAAAATCGACCTGCCCTCCTCCGATGTCGAAGGGGTGCAGTTGCAGATCGAGGAACTGATCGGCCTGCCCGCCGAGGACGCCATTGCGGTGAGCGCCAAGGAAGGGCTTGGCATCCACGAGGTGCTGGAGGCCATCGTGGCGCGCGTGCCGCCCCCCACCGGGGATCGCGCCGCCCCCCTCAAGGCCCTGATCACCGATAGCTGGTATGACAACTACCGGGGTGTGGTGGTGCTGGTGCGGGTGATGGACGGAGAGTTGCGCGTGGGCGATACCATCCGCCTGATGCACACCCGCAAGGAATTTGAAGTCACCGAGGTGGGGGTGTTCACCCCCGCCGTCCGTCCCGTAGAGTGCCTGTCCGCCGGTGAGGTGGGGTATATCACCGCCGCCATCCGCGCGGTGGAGGACGCCCGCGTGGGCGACACCGTCACCAGCCGCTCCAACCCCTGCGCCGAACCCCTGGCGGGCTTCAAGCAGGTGCGCCCCATGGTGTTCTGCGGCCTGTACTGCGTGGACACCGGCCAGTTCGAGGAACTGCGCGAGGCGCTCAAGAAATTGCAGCTCAACGACGCCAGCTTCGTGTTCGAGCCGGAAACCTCGCTGGCCCTCGGTTTCGGCTTCCGCTGCGGCTTTTTGGGGCTGTTGCACATGGAGATCATCCAGGAGCGGCTGGAGCGGGAATACAACCTGGACCTGATCTCCACCGCCCCCACCGTGGTCTACCGCATCACCTGCACCGACGGCTCGGTGGACGAAATGCACAACCCCGCCGACCTGCCGGAGCCCCAACGCATCGACCGCTTCGAGGAGCCGTTCATCAAGGCCGGCATCATCACCCCGGAGGAGTATCTGGGCAGCGTGATGACCCTGTGCCAGGAGCGGCGCGGCATGCAGACCAACCTGCATTACCTGACCGCCGACCGGGTGCAGGTGACCTACGAGATGCCCCTCAACGAGGTGATTCTCGACTTTTTTGACCGCCTGAAGAGCGTTACCCGTGGCTATGCGTCTTTCGATTACGAGCCCATCGGCTACCGCGACTCCCATCTGGTGAAGGTGGACATTCGCCTCAACGGCGAGGTGGTGGACGCCCTGTCGTTCATCGTGCACCGCGACAAGGCCGACTTCCGGGGGCGGGCGATTGCCGAAAAAATGCGCGAGCTGATTCCGCGCCAGATGTACGACGTGGCGATTCAGGCCGCCATCGGCACCAAGATCATGGCGCGCACCACGGTCAAGGCGCTGCGCAAGAACGTGATCGCCAAGTGTTACGGCGGCGACATCAGCCGCAAACGCAAACTGCTGGAGAAACAAAAGGCGGGCAAGAAACGCATGAAACAGGTTGGCAGTGTCGAGATTCCCCAGGAGGCCTTCCTGGCGGTATTGCGGGTGGATGACTGAGATGCGGTGGCGCTTCGGCAGCAAGGCCGATCCCGACGCCGATGCCCGCACGGACGCCGGGCCAGCCGACGCCCCGCAGGGGGAGCCCGGCAGACAGGAAATTTCCCGCCGTTCCGCCCCCTCCAGGGTTCGCGAATATACCGAAGCCATCGCCATCGCGGTGGTGCTGGCGCTGGTCATCCGCCACTTTATCGTGCAGGCCTACCGCATTCCCTCCGGCTCGATGCTGGAAACCCTGCAGATCGGCGATCACCTGCTGGTCAACAAGTTCCTTTACGGCACCATCATCCCGTTCACCGACAAGCGGGTGATGGAGGTGCGCCCGCCGCGCCGCGGCGACGTGGTGGTGTTCAAGTATCCCGAGGACGAGACCAAGGACTTCATCAAGCGCGTCGTCGGCCTGCCCGGCGACACCATCGAGGTCATCAACAAGGTGGTCTACCTGAACGGCCAGCCCCACGTCATCGCCACCGAGCAGCATGTGGACCCGCTGACCTACCCGGCGGAGCTCAACCCGCGTGACAACATGGGGCCGGTCACGGTGCCGCCGGGGTCTTATTTCATGATGGGCGACAACCGCGACCAGAGTCTGGACTCCCGCTACTGGGGGTTTGTGCGCCGCAACCAGATCCGGGGCAAGGCGGTGATGATCTACCTGTCGTGGGGGGACCACGGGCTGCGTCTGAACCGCATCGGCAACCTGATCCGGTAGGGCGGGTGGGCACCTCTTCGCATATCCGGGTGGTGGCGGCGCTGCCGGCCCGCTATGCCTCCAGCCGCTTTCCCGGCAAGCCGCTGGCGGACATGCTGGGCAAGCCCCTCATCCAGCACGCCCACGAGGCCGCCAGCCAGGTGCCGGGGGTGGATCGGGTGGTGGTGGCCACGGACGACGAGCGCATTTTCAAGGTGGTGGAGGAGTTTGGCGGCGAGGTGGTGCTCACCGGCAGCCATCACGCCTCCGGCACCGACCGGCTGGCGGAACTGGCGGAGCGCTATCCGGCGGATGTTTATGTAAACATCCAGGGGGATGAAATTCTGCGCGAACCGGCCATGCTGGCGCCCCTGATCCAGAATTTTCGCGACGACCCGGCGCTGATGGTCGGCACGGTGTGCCACCCGATCACCGACCTGGCCGACTTGGCCAACCCCAACGTGGTCAAAGTGGTGCTGGACCACCACCAGCGCGCCCTGTATTTTTCCCGCGCCGAGATACCGTTCCGGCGCGAGCGCGGGGAGCCGTTCGAGGCGGGCTGTTTTTTTCGTCATTTCGGCGTCTACGTGTTCCGGCGCGCCGCGTTGCGGGCATTTCCGGACCTGCCGGCAAGCCCGCTGGAGCAGATCGAGAAACTCGAACAGTTGAGATTCCTGCAGGCGGGCTATACGATCAAGGTACTTGTGACGGAACATTCCGCCTGGCGCGTGGACACCCCCGGTGACCTGGAGCAGGCGGTGCGCGAAATGGCCGAAAGCAGGGCGGAGAAGGGGGATTTCATGGGCTCGATGGGCTACCAGCGGGGAACGGGATGACCAAGTTCGTGTTTATCACCGGCGGGGTGCTGTCGTCACTCGGCAAGGGCATCGCGGCGGCCTCCATCGGCAACCTGATGGAGGCCCGTGGCCTGACCGTGACCTTCCTCAAGCTCGACCCCTATGTGAACGTCGATCCGGGCACCATGAGCCCGTATCAGCATGGCGAGGTTTACGTCACCTTCGATGGCGCCGAGACGGATCTGGACCTGGGGCATTACGAGCGCTACACCTCGGTGCGGCTGGGCAAAAATTCCAACTTCACCACCGGCCGCATCTACCACAGCGTGATTACCAAGGAGCGGCGCGGCGACTATCTGGGCGCCACCGTGCAGGTGATCCCGCACATCACCGACGAGATCCGCCAGTCCATCCTGCTGGGTGCCAGAGGCACCGACGGCAAGGGGGTGGACGTGTGCATCGTGGAGATCGGCGGCACCGTGGGCGACATCGAATCGCTGCCGTTTCTGGAGGCCATCCGCCAGTTTCCCTTCAACGTGGGGCGCGGCAACGTGGCCTATTGCCATGTGACGCTGGTGCCGTTTGTGAAGGTGGCCGGGGAGATCAAGACCAAACCCACCCAGCACTCGGTGAACAAGCTGCGCGAGATCGGCATCCAGCCCGACGTGCTGCTGTGCCGCGCCGAAGTGGCGATCCCCGATTCCCACAAGGCCAAGCTGGCCCTGTTCTGCAACGTGGAGCAGGAGGGGGTGATCACCGCCCGCGACGTGGGCAACATTTATGAAGTGCCGCTGGCGCTGCACGCGGAGGGGCTGGACGACATTCTGGTGCGGCGGCTGGGGCTGGAGTGCGGCGAACCGGACTTGACCAACTGGCGGCGCGTGGTGGAGGCCATCGACCACCCCCGCGACGAGGTCACCATCGCCCTGGCGGGCAAGTACGTGGAACTGCACGAGGCCTACAAAAGCCTGGGCGAGGCCCTGACCCACGGCGGCATTCCGGGGCGCACCAGGGTGAACCTCAAGTGGGTGGACGCCGGGGAAATTGCCGCCCGGGGTGGCGCGGAAGCCGGACTGGCGGGGGTGGACGGCATTCTGGTGCCGGGGGGCTTTGGCGAGCGCGGCATCGACGGCAAGATCGAGGCGGTGCGCTATGCCCGGGAGCACGGCGTGCCGTTTTTCGGCATCTGTCTGGGCATGCAGTGCGCGGTGATCGAAACCGCACGCAACCTGGCGGGGCTGGGCAAGGCCAACAGCTCGGAGTTCGTCCCCGACACGCTGCATCCGGTGATCCACTTCCTGCCCGGACAGGAATCCGTGGGCAACAAGGGCGGCACCATGCGGCTGGGAGCCTATGACTGCGACCTGGTGCCGGGGTCGCTGGCCGAAAAGACCTATGGCACCGCCCACATCTCGGAGCGCCACCGCCACCGCTACGAGTTCAACAACGACTATCGGGAGCGACTGGAGAAGGCCGGGCTGAAGATCAGCGGCGCCTCCCCGGACGGCTCTTTGGTAGAGATAGTGGAGCGGCCGGACCATCCGTGGTTCCTGGCGGTGCAGTTCCACCCCGAATTCCAGTCCAGTCCGGTAACCCCGCATCCGGTGTTCGCCGGTTTCGTGGCTGCGGCCCTGGCCCATAAAAAGAAGGCGGCGGCATGAGCAAAAAACCTGCATCCGGCAAAAACCCCGGCAATTCCTCCGGCATCGTCCAGCCCGCCCACGCGGGCAGCGTGCAACTGGGGGGCGGCGCCCTGTTCGTGATCGCCGGACCGTGCGTGATCGAGTCCGAGCAGATGACCTTCGATACCGCCCGCGAGCTCAAGAACATCACCTCCGCCCTGGGGGTGCCGTTTGTCTTCAAGTCGTCCTACGACAAGGCCAACCGCACCTCCGCCGCGTCGTTTCGCGGGCCGGGCATCGAGCGCGGGCTGGACATTCTGGCGCGGGTGCGCGACGAACTGGGGGTGCCGGTGCTGTCCGACGTGCACAGCGAGGCCGAGGCGGAGCGCGCGGGCAAGGTGCTGGACATTTTGCAGATTCCCGCCTTCCTGTCGCGGCAGACCGATTTGCTGGTGGCGGCCGCCCGCACCGGGCGCTGCGTGAACGTCAAAAAGGGCCAGTTCATGGCGCCGGGGGACATGGGCAACGTGGTGGCCAAACTGGCCGCCGCGGGCTGTACCAACGTGCTGCTCACCGACCGGGGCGCCAGCTTTGGCTACCACAATCTGGTGTCGGACATGCGCGCCATCCCCATCATGCGCGGCTTTGGCCGCCCGGTGGTGTTCGACGCCACCCACAGCGTGCAGATGCCAGGCGGGGAGGGGGACCGCTCCGGCGGCGACCGGCGCTTTGTGCCGTTTCTGTCCCGCGCGGCGGTGGCGGCGGGGTGTGACGGGGTGTTCATGGAGGTGCATCCGGACCCTTCCGTGGCCATGTCCGACGGCCCCAATCAGGTGCCGCTGGCGGCGTTCCGCAAGCTGCTGGAGTCGCTGGTGTCGGTGCGCGCGGCGGTGGCGCCGTTCCTGACCGGGCTGGAGGCCCTGTGAGCGCCGCCCGTCCGGAACCATCCGGCGGTCACGGCCACACCGGCGGTCACGGCCACACCGGCGTCGCCCAGGCCGTCGCGCGTGGACGGCGGGTGTTCGAGATCGAGGCCGAGGCGGTGTCGGAGCTGGGGCGGCGTCTGGGGGCAGAGTTCGAGCGCGCCATCGGGCTGCTGCTGGAAACCCGTGGCAAGGTGGTGGTCACCGGCATGGGCAAGAGCGGCCTGATCGGCCAGAAAATCGCCGCCACCATGGCCAGCACCGGCACCCCGGCGTTTTTCCTGCATCCGGCGGAGGGGCTGCACGGCGACCTGGGCATCGTGGGCCGCGACGATCTGGTGGTGGCCCTGTCCAACAGCGGCGAAACCGCCGAGTTGCTGAGCATCCTGCCGTCCCTCAAGCGTCTGGGGGTGGCGATCATCGCCCTGACGGGAAAATCCGCGTCCACACTGGGGCGCGCCGCCAGCGTGGTGCTCGACGTGGGGGTGGCGCAGGAGGCGTGCCCCCTGAACCTGGCCCCCACCGCCAGCACCACCGCCGCACTGGCCATGGGCGACGCGCTGGCCGTGGCGCTGCTGGAGGCCAAGGGCTTCAGCGCCGAGGATTTTGCCCTTTCCCACCCCGGCGGCGCCTTGGGGCGGCGCCTGCTGCTGCGGGTGCGCGACGGCATGCACACCGGCGCCGACATTCCCCGGGTGACACCGGACATGCCCATGCGCGAGGCGGTGATGGAGATCACCAAAAAACGCCTGGGCATCACCACCGTGGTCGGCCCCGGCGGGGATTTGCTGGGGGTGCTCAGCGACGGCGACCTGCGCCGCCAGCTCGAGGCCGGCACGGCATTTCTGGAGCGCACGGCGGGCGAGGTGATGACCCGTGGCGGCCGCAGCATCGGCCCCGATCAACTGGCCGCCGAGGCGGTGGAACTGATGGAACGCCATTCCGTGTCGGCCCTGGTGGTGCTGGAGGAGGGCAAACTGGTGGGCATCGTCCATCTGCACGACCTGCTCAAGCTCGGGCTGGGCTGAGACTCACACAAAAGCGCTCCGATTCGATGCACCGTTTTTCCGCAGACATTGTCGCCCGCGCCCGTCGGATCAAGGTATTGCTGCTGGACGTGGACGGCGTGCTCACCGACGGCACCATTTTCCTCGACAACAACGGGCTGGAGGCCAAGGCCTTCAACATCAAGGACGGCCTGGGGCTGACCCTGTTGAAGCGCTATGGCGTGCCGTCGGGCATCATCACCGGCCGCGATTCGCATGTGGTGACGCGGCGCGCCGAGGAACTGGGCATGGAAATTCTGGTGCAGGGGTGCCCGGATAAACTGGCGGCGGTGCGGAAAATTGCCGCCGCCAACGGCTGGAGCCTGGAGCAGGTGGCCTATGTGGGGGACGACCTGATCGACCTGCCCCTGCTGTTGCAGGCGGGGCTGGCGGTGACCGTGGCCGACGGCGTGGCCGAGGTGCGCCAGCGCGTGCACCATGTGACCGCCGCACCCGGCGGCCGGGGCGCGGTGCGCGAGGTGTGCGAACTGATCCTCATGGCCCAGGGGCGGTGGGCGACGGCCTTGGCCCAATACTGCTAAACTGTCGCCGTGGCCATCAACCTTCCCAACAGCATCACCCTGGCGCGCATCGCCCTGATCCCGGTGTTCGTGCTCCTGGCCTATGAGCCGGACCCGTGGTACGACTTCTGGGCCTCGCTGGTGTTTCTGGTGGCCGCCCTCACCGACCTGCTTGACGGCTATCTGGCACGACGGCGTGGCGAGGTGACGCGCCTGGGCAAACTGCTGGACCCGGTGGCGGACAAACTGCTCATCCTGGCCGGGCTGGTCATGCTGGTGGAGCGTTCCCTGGTTCCGGCCTGGATCGTGATCATCATCCTGGGGCGCGAGATGGCCATTACCGGCCTGCGCGCCATGGCCGCCGCAGACGGGGTGGTGATGCCCGCCGACCGCTGGGGCAAGTGGAAGACCGTGGCCCAGGCCACCGCCGTTATCATGCTGCTGCTGGGCTGGCAACTGCCCATTTTTGGCATCAATCTGGACGTCAGCCTGATCGGCATGGGGGTGCTGTGGGTGTCTGTGGCGCTGGCGTTGTATTCGGGCGCGCGTTACACCATTTCCTACCTGTCCGGCGCGGCGACGCGCGGCGCCGGAGCCTGACACCGGGCATCCCATGCCCCGGCCCCGTATCGGGCATTCCATCCGGTCCCATGCCCTTTCCGGGCGTTGCGTCCGCAGCGGCGCGGCATCATTTTCCGCTTCAACCTTTCCTTCGAGGTGACCGATGAGTGTTATGGACATCGCCCTGGTGGTGGTGGCGTACCTGGTGGGTGCGGTGCCCTTCGGGGTGTTGGTGGCACGGATGCTTGGGATCCACGACCTGCAGTCGCGGGGCAGTGGCAACATCGGCGCCACCAACGTCAATCGCATCCTGGGCAAGAAGGCCGGAGCCATCACCCTCCTGTGCGATGTCCTGAAGGGTTTTCTGCCGGTCTGGGCGGGGCAGTTGCTGGGGGCAACCGCCGAAGTTCAGACCCTCGTGGCGGCAGCGGCGGTAGTGGGGCACATCTTCCCCATTTATCTGCGCTTCCGCGGCGGGAAGGGCGTGGCAACCGGCTTTGGAGTGGTAATGGCCCTGCATCCGCCCACGGCGATTGCGGCACTGGTGATCTGGCTGGGAACGGCCCGCATCTCCCGCGTGTCGGCGGTGGGCGCCCTGTCGGCTTATGCACTGCTGCCGTTGCTGGCCTGGGGGATGGGACCGGGAGGGTGGTTCGTGCCGTTTGTCGTTGGACTTTCGGTACTGGTGCTGGTGCGGCACACCAGCAATATTCGCCAGCTCATTGCCGAGCGGCGGGGATAGAGAGGGTGATCGCGTGTCTGCCCGCGTGACAATCCACACCAACATCCGTACGACTGCCCGTATTGCCGCCCGTTTCGGGGTGGTGCCGCTTGTGGCCCTGGCCGCCCTGCTGTGGGCGGTCCCGGCGGCCGCCCAGGATGCCCAGGTGCGTCCGGTGCAGAGCGCCTGGGAGAACCTGCGCCTGGTGATGCAGGCGGATTTGTCTGCCGAGACACCCGCCGTCGGGGCGCCCGCCGTGGAACTGCCCGCCGTGGAACTGTCCGCCGTCGGGGCGCCCGCCGTGGAACTGCCCGCCGTCGGGGCGCCCGCCGTGGAACTGCCCGCCGTCGGGGCGCTTACCCCCGAACAGGCCACCGCCAATTTTTCCCGCGCTGTGGATCAACTGATACTGGCCCGCGACGCCGAGGGCATCGCCAATCTCGAAAGCGTTGCCCTGATTCTGTCCAAGCGGGCGCGGGAGGTCATGGCCAGGGGCGCCCACGACAAGGCCGATCTGTACGCCGGTGCCGCCATCCGAGTGGCCCCGGATTCCCCCGAGGGATATCTGGTGCGTTCCTCGGTCGATTGGGAACGCGGCCGCTATGCGCCCGCCCTGGACTGGTTTTTGAAGGGTTCTGTCACCGGTATGCACCACTATTTTGTCGGCATGGCCTGGATGGCCTATCTGGCTGTGGTGATGTGGCTGGCCGCAGCCACCGCGCTGCTGGTGCTGCTGGTGCCGGGCATCGTGCGCACCATCAAGGTGGTGGAGCACCGGGGACGCGAAGTCACGCGCTTTGGCCTGCCCTCCTGGTTGCTGGTGGCGGGCTGCCTGGCCCTGCTGGCGTTGCCGGTGGCGGCCGGGGAGGGGGTCGGCTGGGTGGTGCTGGTGTGGACCGGTTTCACCTGGCTGGGCGATTCCTCGCGGGAGCGCAAGGCGCAAATGGCCCTGCTGCTGGCCATCCTGCTGGGGCCGTTCGTGCTGTCGCCGCTGATCGCCATGACCGCCCCGCGCGCGGGCATCGTGGGCGCGGCGCTGGCGGAGAGCGGCGGAGCGTTTCCGGCCCCCCTGTCCGTTCCCAACGGACCGCAGGCGGGCACGACGCCGGACAACTGGCTGGTGCCGTTCGCCATGGGCAACCAGGCGCTGCGGGAATCCCGCTATGTGGACGCGGTGCATTGGTACGACGAGGCCAGACGCATGGGCGGGGATACGGTGCGCATTACCAACAACATGGGCGTAACCTATTTCCGCGCCGGTCGTGAACAGGACTCCGCAGTGCTGTTCAAACAGGCCGCCGACGTCCCCGGCGCCCCCGCCGAGGCGCTGTTCAACCTGGCCAAGGTGCAGGCCCAGAACCTCGATTTTTCCGCCCAGCGCGAGACCTTCGCCACGGCCCAACTGCGGGACCCGGAAGGCTTTGCCAGGGTAACCCGGGGCGCCGAGCCGCAGGGGGCCCGCTTCGTCTATACCCTGGGCACCACCGGCAACGAGGCGCGTCTGCTGATGGTGACCGAGACCCGCGGCTGGCACCGTTTCATGGCGCCGCTGTGGCGCAGCCTGTTCGGCCCCGTGGTGCCGCTGCTGGCGGCCCCGGCGCTGCTCCTGGTGGCGGTGCTGATGTTCATGTTCGCGCCGCGCGCGTTCGTCGGCAGCGAGGTGTACGACTGCGACGTGTGCGGGGTTTCCACCTGCCACGCATGCATGAAGTTCGGGCAGAGCATGCACCTGTGCGTGCGTTGCAGCGGCAAACTGGCGGAAACCGCCGGACGACCCGAAGACGTGACCGCCCTGAAGGGGCAGTTCAACCGTACCACCAACCGCGTGGGCAAGGTGGCCATGCTGCTCATTCCCGGCAGCCGGGAACTGGTGCAGGGGCGTTACACCATCGCCGGGGCGCACCTGTTCGTGGTCGCTTTCGGGCTGTGGTGGATCGCCCTGCTGGGCACCATCCCCAACTGGGCGCTGGGTGTCACCCTGCCCGGCTGGCCGGTGGCTCGTCTGGTGGCGGCGGCCCTGCTGCTTTTCTATCTGGCGCTGGCCTTCCTGCTGTTACGCCTGCTGGCGAAGCGCTACGAGCGCGGTCGGCACGGCCGCCCGGTGCTGGCGGCGGCAGCGGCGCAGATTTCCTCCGGCAAGGGGGAGTGATTATGTTTTTTCCGGATCGGCAGTCAGGGAGGGATACGCAATGGCACTGATCGGGTCCGTACTCGATTTCACCATCACCGACGTGCTGCAGTTGATCAAGATGCAGCGCAAGGATGGCTTGCTGGAAGTCTATTCGCGGGACGAGACGGTCACCGTCTGGTTCCGCAACGGCAACGTGATCTGGGCCGAGAGCTCCCTCCGCCCGATGGTGCCGAGCGTGTGCAAGTGGCTGCTGCGCAAGGGCGCCCTTTCGGAGGCCCACATGTCCACCGTGCAGGTGCGCATGGAGGCGGGCGGCGTCAAGTTTGACGAGGTGCTCACCGAAGTGGCGCGGGTGCCGGAGCCGGTGTGGAAGCCGATGGTCGAGCACTATATGAAGGAGACCGTCTACGGCCTGTTCCGCTGGCTGGAGGGCGACTATACCTTCGAGACCGAGGTGGAGCTCAACATTCCGGTGGCCAGCGAGCCGAAGTCGATCAACACCGACGATGTGCTGATGGACACGGCGGTGCGCTCCGACGAGTGGCCCTATATTCAGGACCGTGTGCCGTCGCTGGTCATCGTGTATGGCCGCAAGGCCGACGCCAGGCTGGCGGACGACGCCAACGAGGAAGAGCGTTATGTGTTTGGCCGCATCAACGGCGAACAGAACGTGGAAACCATCGTCGACAGCAGTCCGCACGGCGCCTTTCAGACCCTCAGGGCCATGGCCAACCTGGTGGAAAAGGGGATGCTGGACAACCTTGGCGAGCACGACCCGCGCGCCGAGGCCCGTGCCCAGGAGCGAGAGGAGGCCGTCCGGAAGGAACAACTGGGAAAACCCGAGCGCCCGGGTAACCCGGGCCGTGCGCAATCCACCGGACTGGCCCTGCTGTGCGCCTCTCTGGTGCTGGGCTGCGGCTGGCTGTTCTACGCCCAGGCCGCCGAACCGCCCCGCGACCTGTCCTCGGGCTTTATCGAGTCCATGGCCACCTACAAGGAATACAAGGTGCGCCAGGCCATTTCGTCCTACCGCCTGCTGCATGGGGGGTTTCCGGATTCCCTGTCGGCGCTCCAGGCTCAGGGGTATCTGCCGGAGTCCATGGATTTTGGCGGTCTGACCTATGAACTGGAAGAAAACGGCTTTTCTCTTCACGCGGGATAACCCCGCCGGTTAGAATGGTCCATTCCGCAGTCCGCACGGTCGATTTCCGGTCGCGTGGCGTGTGTCTACCGGTATCCGGGCGGGTGTGTGCCCGGCCGGGTCGTGGTCGCAGGAGTTTCCATATGTCGATGATCCGTTTTTCTGCCTTTACCCCCAAAGACCTGGAAACCGTCCGGGACTGGGAGGCCGCAGGGGACAACCCCGGCGCCGAGCTCGCCGAAAAATACCGCGTCCTGGTGAAGGACAATTTTGGCAAGCTGATGAGCACCATGATCGGCGAGATCGCCCGCTTTTTCGACATCACCATCAAGCGCAAGCTCGACTGGGAGTCGTTTTACGGCTGGACCTTCTCGTATCACAACGACTTTGTCTGCTGGTACGGCATCTCCTACCGTTCCGACCGTTTCCTGCACTCCTGCTTTGGCGTGAAGTGGGACGACGCTCACAGCGGAACGTTGCAGCGCCTCCTCGACGACGAGGGGTATCGCAAGGTGGTCATGCCCCGCGACAACGCCGAGTGGGTGGTGAAGGAGTTCCCCATGGAGGTGTTCGGCATCGCCGGGGACGAGGAGCAGATGACCACCTTCTCCAAGGTTGCCGAAGACCAGCTCGACCTGCTGGAGGGGTAACCCGCCCCGGCATTTTGGCCGGTTCCGCAGGCACCCCCGCGCATTTGACATAACCCCCTGTCGGCGGTTAAGTTCACATTGTGAACAACCGTGCCGAAAGCGAGGATACCAGCCGCACCCTCCGCCTGCTGGAACTGATCCATCAGGACGGCGGACTTACCCAGCGGGAGCTGTCGCGCCGCATGGGCATCGCCCTGGGACTGGTGAACCTGTCCCTCAAGCGCCTGATGCGCCTGGAACTGGTAAAGGTCCAGCACCTGTCGGCGCGGCGTGTGATGTACCTGCTCACCCCTCGGGGCATGACGGAAAAAGGGCGCCTTTCGACGCGCTACCTGACCGATTCCTTTTCCATGTACCGGGCCGCCCGGCGCGCCTTTTTGCGGTGTTTCGCGGCGCTGCGGGACGGTGGCGAACGGCGGGTCGTCCTGTATGGCGACGGCCCCCTGGCGGAAGCCGCCTATTTGACACTTCAGGAACTGAAACTGGAGCTTTGCGGGGTGGCCGGGGTGGGCGTCGCGTTTCTGGGGCACGCGCCGATTTCCCTGGCAGAGGTGGCGCAGGGGACCGTGGACCGGGTATTGTTTGCGGGATCCACCGGGGAAGAGGCGCGGTGTCGCGAAGAAATGACCCGCGCGGGCCTGCCGCCCGAGGCCCTGGTGGACCTGTCCGCCCTGCTGTCAGAGGCGGATGGCTGACCTCCGGCCGGCTTGTCCCGTGGCGGTTTGCGCCGCGCGGGCCCGCTCCGCTTTCCGGCTGACGCCGGGCGGGCTTTATGTAAAGGAATTGACGTTTTGAATCCGCACGCCGACCTCGATCTTGCCACCCGTGCCGCCCACAAGGCCGGGGAGATCATCATGCGCTACTACAAGGAAGACTACGAGGTGCGCGAGAAGGGCGTCGGCAACCCGGTGACGGATGCGGACGTGGAGGCCGACGGCATGCTGCGGGAGACTCTTTTGGGGGAGTGTCCGGAGGACGGCTGGCTGTCCGAGGAGACCAAGGACAATGCCGACCGCCTGTCGTGCCGTCGGGTGTGGATTGTGGACCCCATCGACGGCACCAAGGAGTTCATCAAGGGGGTGCCCCAGTTCGCCGTGTCCATCGCATTGGCGGTGGAGGGGGAAATCGCCCTGGGGGTGATCTTCAACCCGGCCAGACAAGAGATGTACACCGCCGTGCGCGGCCAGGGGGTGATGCTGAACGGCAAGAAAGTCGGCGTGACGGCGTGCGACTCCCTGGCGGAGGCCAACATTCTGGCCAGCCGCTCCGAGGTGGCGCGCGGAGAGTTCGACCGCTTCAAGGACTATCACATCACGCCGATTGGCAGCATTGCCTACAAACTGGCGCTGATCGGCGCCGGGCTGGCAGATTTGACCTTTACCCTTACCCCCAAGAACGAGTGGGATTTTGCCGCCGGTTCCCTGCTGGTGACGGAAGGCGGCGGGCGGGTGCAGGTGCTGGGGGATCACCCCCAGACCTTCAACGGCCCGGACCCGCTGGTGGAGGGGGTGGTGGCGACCAACCGCGCCCTGTTCGGGCAGGTGATGGAACTGATCGGCAAGGCCTGACGGGCGGGGAGCGGGGAGTTTACAGGGTCCTGTCCCGCCAGATTTCCCGCTGCTCCCAGTTCGGCGGGAAGCCCATTTCTGCCGCCGGAATATTGTCTTGGCGAATGAGATCCCTCAGCCGCGCACGCCAGTGGTGGCGGGGGGCGATCACGTCCATGCAGTGCAGCAGGATCACGAGGGTGTTGTAGAGCTTGTTGGGCTGGCCGGGATGAAACTGCCCCGCTAATTCCTGCGGTTTGTTGTGTGGCAGCTGTGCCTTGATCGTGAACCCCCGATTCCACAACCGGCTGTGGTGGGCGCAAGTGTTGCGCACCAGCGAAAGGTGCTTCAGCCAAGACTCAAGCATCTGTTCGTCCACGGCGTAGACCGCTGCAATGGCCTTGCGGGTGGGCATGGGCTTGAGGTTGGAGTACCAGCGCGACAGCAGGCCCAGCGACATGACTTCGCACACGGCCCACACCGGGGGCAGTTCCTCGCTGTAGGTAGCGAGCAGGTGGAGGATGAACGTTTCACTGGAACGATTGACTTCCTTGTTCAGTTGGGCGCGATTCTCTTGCCAGTATTGGCCGTCGCTTGCGAGATTTTCGTCAAGGTGGGCGTGCGGGCCGTGCCGGTGCGCCATCTGGTAGGCCCATTGGCCGCGTATCGAGACTTCGATGCGCTCAATGGTGTCCAGTACCAGAAGCCGCAGTTCGCGGTCGAACACGTAGAGGTTCAGTACCTCGGAAAATCGGGCGCCATTCCGGAAAATGTGCGTGGTGTTGTCAATCTGGAAGTGACGCCAGTAGGCGCTGAGGCGGTAGTAGTTGATGTGCTGGAGGTAGAACGCGGTCTCTGCGGGATCGTCAACGACCAAGCCACGCTCGCGGAGCAATTCGACCTGTTGGAGGTAGGTGGTGGCGGGCTTGGTGAAGGGGCGTTTCGTGTCCATCACCGGGCAAAAAACGACCCGCCAGTTTGAGGGTACGCTGTGCGCGCATAGCCTTGGCGGGTTCTGTTGAGCCGAATATGCATTTGCGGGGGGAGTTTGTCAAGCTTTGCCTGACTCCGTCAAGAGGGGTTTTTCACCCCCCGACGTACCGCCGCACCGCCGCCACCACGGCGTCAATATCCGCCTTTTCCGCCTTGTGGCCGGTGACTGAACCCACCGCAAACACCCCTGGTGTGGTGGTCGTGCCGTCCTTTTTGTCGGTCTTGATGGCTCCGTTGGCTCCCACGGTGACGGTGCCGCTGGCGAAATCCCCCGCCGGGCGTTCCCCCGTCAAATAGACAAACAGCGCGGCCACTTCCAGCACGTCGATGCCGCCGGGGCCGGTCACCTCCACCGCCTGCACTTCGTCCTTGCCGTGGACGCGGGTGACGCGGGTGGCGGTGACGCGCTTGATGTTGGAGGCGGCGTCCATCTGTTTGAGGGTCTCCGGGGCGATGTTCAGGCGCTCATCGGGGCACAGCAGGATGGTGGTGCGGCAGATGCTGGCCAGATGCAGCGCCGCCCTGGCGGTGCGCTCGTCGCACCCGGCAATGGCCACGTCGCGGCCGCTGAAGAACACCCCGTCGCACTCGGCGCAGCGCGACACACCCCGGCCCGCGAGATCAGCCTCGCCGGGAATGTCCGCCGCCCGGTCGCGGGCGCCGGTGGCGATCACCACGGCGCGGGCGGCGGGGGCCGCGTCGAGTGTCACCAGCGTGGTGACGCCGCCCGCCTCCGCCTCCAGCCCGAATACCTCGGCGGAGACCCTTTCGACCCCTGTCGCGCCGGGGGCGGCATCGTCGTCCGTGGTGCGGGGGGCGCGCTCCAGCACCGCCACCCGGATTCCCGCCTTGCCCAGCCGCCGGGCCACTTCCAGACCGCTGTGGCCGCCGCCGATCACCGCCACGTCCCAGCGCGGGCCCGGTTTTTCTTCCGCGTCCGGGCCAGATACCCCGCCGGGGGCCGTGGGCGCGGGGTCCAGTTCACCGGCCTCCACCATGGCCACCAGTTCGTCGTCCTGGCCGATGTAGCGGCCATCCACGAAGATCTGGGGCACGGTGCGCTCGCCGGTTTTGGCGTGCAGTTCGTCGCGCACCTGGGGGGTTTGGGTGATGTCTACCTCCCGGTAGGGGATGTGGCGGCTGTCCAGCGCGCGCTTGGCCACGATGCAGTAGGGGCAGGCGCGGGTGGTGTAGATCAGGATGTCTTTCATGCGGTTTTCCTCGCCGGTGCCGCCGGGGCGCGGCGACTTTGCATTATCCCTTCGCCGCCGGGGCAGCGGCGGCTTCGATGTGCACCGCGCAGACCTTCAGTTCGGGAATCTTGCACTTGGGGTCCAGCGCGGTGTTGGTGAGGGCGTTGGCGGCGGCTTCGGCGAAGTGGAACGGAATGAACACCACCCCCGGCCGCGACCGGTGCGACACCAGCGCCCGCACAGTGATGGTACCGCGCCGCGAGGTGACGCGCACCGGCTGATCCGCCACCACCCCGATCCGCTCCGCGTCGTCGGGGTGAATTTCGACAAAGCCCTCGGGCAGGGCCTCGTCAATACCCCTGGAGCGCCGGGTCATGCTGCCGGTGTGATAGTGCAGCAGCCAGCGCCCGGTGGTGAGCATCAGGGGGTACTCGGCGTCGGGCAATTCCGCCGAGGGGATGAACTCCACCGGATAGAATCTGGCGCGCCCGATGGGGAAGGTTTCGGCATACAGGAAGGGGGTGCCGGGGTGGTCCTCCGACGGGCATGGCCACTGAATCCCGCCCTGTTCCAGCCGCGCATAGCTGATGCCCGCCACCCCCGGCCACAGGGAGCGGATTTCGTCCCACACATCCTCCGGGCTGCGGTAGTTCATGGTGAGGCCGATGCGGCGGCTGACCTCCATGATGATCTTCAGGTCGTCCATGGCCCCCGGCGGGGTGGGCAGTGCGGCGCGCACCCGCTGCACGCGCCGGTCGGTGTTGGTAAACGTGCCGTCCTTTTCCAGAAAGCTCGCCCCCGGCAGCACCACGTGGGCCAGGGCGGCGGTTTCGGTGAGAAAAATGTCCTGAACCACCAGCAGATCGAGGTTTTTCAGGGCCTCGGTGGTCTTGTTGACGTCCGGGTCCGAGAGAATGGGGTTCTCGCCCAGCACATAGATGGCCTTGATCTCTCCGGCGTGGGCCGCGTCGGTGATTTCCACCAGGGTTTTGCCGATCCAGTCGGGGATCGGCGTACCCCAGGCGTTGCCGAATTTTGCGCGCACCGCGGGGTCGGCGATGAGCTGGTAGCCGGGCAGTTCGGTGGGGATGCCCGCCATGTCGCAGGAGCCCTGCACGTTGTTCTGGCCGCGCAGCGGGTTGACGCCGGTGCCCAGTCGGCCCACGTTGCCGGTGGCCAGCGCCAGATTGGTCAGGCACAGCATGTTGTCGGTGCCGGAGATGTGCTGGGTGATACCCATGCCGTTGTAGATGGCCGCCGCGTTGGCGCGGCCGTATAAACGCGCCGCCTCCATGATCTTGTGCGGGGCCACGCCGGTGATGGTGGCGGAAAACTCCGGGGTGTAGCGCTGCGCCGCCTGGCGGACCGCCTCGAACCCCTCGGTGCGGGCGGCGATGAAGGCGTGGTCCACCAGGTCCTCGGCCAGAATCACGTGCAGCATGCCCAGCAGCAGGGCCGAATTGGTGCCCGGTTGCAGGTCGAGCCAGATGTCCGCCCATTCGGCCAGTTCGATGCGGCGCGGATCGGCCACGATGAGCCTGGCGCCCTTGCGCACGGCGCGCTTGAGCTTGAGGGCCGACACCGGGTGGTTTTCGATGGTGTTGGTGCCGCAGCAGAAAATCACGTCGGCGGCTTCGAAGTCGTCGGTGGAGTTGGTCATGGCGCCGGTGCCCAGGGCCATGATCAGGCCCTTGGTGGAGGCGGCGTGGCAGAGCCGGGTGCAGTGGTCGATGTGGTTGGTGACCAGCCCGCCGCGCAGCATCTTCTGGAAGGCGTAGTTCTCTTCGTTGGTACACTTGGCCGAGGGCATCCCGGCAATGGCCTCGGGGCCGTGGGCGGCGCGGATTTCCAGCAGCCTTCTGCCCACCATGTCCAGCGCCTCGTCCCAGCTTGCGGGTTCGAGTCGGCCATTTTTGCGGACCAGCGGGCCGGTGACGCGCTCGCCCTTGCCGGGAACCCCCAGCCGCTCGCGGTGCTGGATGAAATCGTAGCCGAACTTGCCCTTCACGCACAGGGCGCCGTCGTTGGAGGGGTTGCCGTATTCCGGGGTGATGCGCACCACCTGGTCCCCGGCCAGTTGCACGTGCATGCCGCAGCCGACGCCGCAGTAGCCGCAGATGGTGGTGACGGTGCGGTCGGGCTGCGGGGCGCCCTCGGCCATTTTTTCGCGCAGGGAGCCGGTGGGGCAAACGTCCACGCAGTGGCCGCAGAACTCGCAGTCCAGAACGTCGTCGAAGGGGGCGGTGACCTTGAGGTTGAAACTGCCCCCCTTCCAGCCGATGGCCACCACGCCCCGGGCCTCGTCGCACACCCGGATGCACTTGCCGCACTGGATGCAGGCGTTGTAGTCGCGCACGATGAAGGGATTGATGGTTTCCGCCGCCTGCTCCCGGCGCGTCCCGGCGAAGGGGTTGTCGCGGTCCGTGGCGGCCGCGCCGAAGGTTTCTGCCAGGTCGTGCAGGGCGGTGTGGCCGGAGGCGGCGCACACGGTGCAGTTTTCCGGGTGATCCGACATTTGCAGATTGAGCACGTCGCGCACCAGATCGCGGCTGCCCTGCGTGTCCACCACCATGCCGTCGCCGCAGGGGGTGGTGCAGGCGGCCACCGGCCGCTCGCTGCCCGCTACCTTCACCAGACAGACGCGGCAGCCGCCGAACGGTTTGGTTTTGGCGTCGTAGCACAGGGTGGGGATGTCTACCCCCACGGTCCGGGCCGCCTCCAGAATGGTGCGGCCCGCCTCCACGGTCACCGGCTGGCCATCGATGTTCAGGGAGACTGCCGGTGCGGTCGCGGTACCCGAATTCGTGCCCGAGTTCGTGCCGATGTTCATGCTTCCCCCGCTGTTTGTTCCCGGTCGCAGGCCCCGGTGGGGCAGTGTCCGGCGATGTGGGCCTCGAAATCCGCATAAAAATGGGTCAGGGCGGTGGTCACCGGCGTGGGGGCGGCACGCCCCAGCCCGCACAGGGAACCGTCGCGGATCACCCCGCACAGGTGCTCCAGGGTGGTCAGTTCGGCACGGGTCGCCCGGCCCTGCACGATGCGGTCCAGCCGCTCCACCAGCCGGGTGGTGCCGACGCGGCACGGCACGCACTTGCCGCAGGAGGCGTCGGCCTCGAAGCGGGAAAAATAGCGCGCCAGCCCCACCATGCAGGCGGTGTCGTCCACCACCACCAGCGCGCCGGAGCCGAGGGTGGAACCCACCGCCCGGAGCGCGGCGAAATCCACCGGGGTGTCGAGGAGGCTTGCGGGCAGAAAACCGCCGTCCGGCCCCCCCACCAGCACCGCCTTGAATTTTCTGGCGGCGTCCCCGTTGCCGTTGCCGCCGACGCCGCCGCCGATGTCAAAAATCACCTGGCGCAGGGGCGTGCCCAGGGGCACCTCCACCACGCCGGGGCGGGCGATGGCCCCGGACAGGGACAGCAGCTTGGTGGCGGCGGCGCCGCCGTCGGCCTGATCGGCGCTGTCGGGCGGGGTGACGAACTGGTGCGACACGCAGGCCAGGGTTTCCACGTTGTTGACCACCGTGGGGTGGCCCATGAAGCCACGCTGGGCCGGGCGCGGCGGCTTTTCGTCCGGCATCGGCGGGCGCCCCTCGAGGGTGGCGATGAGGGCGGTTTCCTCGCCGCAGATGTAGCTGCCGCTGCCCTTGCGCAACTGGATGTCCAGCGCAAAGCCGCTGCCAAAGATGTTGTCGCCCAAATAACCGCGCTTGACGCAGAACGCCAGCGCCACCTCCAGCCGGTGGATGACCGTGGCGTAGGCGGCGCGGGTGTAGATGAAGCCACGGCTGGCGCCGGTGGCCCAGGCGGCAATCATGAGACCCTCGATGACCGCGTGGGGATCGCTCTCCAGCAGGGTGCGGTCGGAGAACGCCCCAGGATCGCCCTCGTCGCCGTTGGCGATGACGTAGCGCTGGCCGTCGGGCTGGGAGGCGGCAAGCTCCCACTTGTCGGCGGTCAGGAACCCGCCGCCGCCGCGTCCGCTCAGGCCCGAGCGGCGCACCCGGTCGCGCACTTCCTGCGGCTTCATCCCCAGCGCGGCGCGGATGCCGCCATATCCGCCCTCGGTCTCGTAATCCACCAGTGAGTGGGGGTCGATGCGCCCGGCGCGGGCGAGCAGGCGCTGGCGCTGCCCGGAAAAGAACGCCAGTTCGGTCAGCAGGGGCACGTTTTCATAGGGGCGGGACTCGTGGTCCGGGGCGCGCTGGCCCACCACCTGCGGCACACCTTCCAGCTCGGGTTGGTAAAAATGCCGGGTGAGCAGGTCCGCCACCTGTTCGGCGCGCACCTCGCCATACACCACGCGGGAACGGCCCGGCAGGTGAATTTCCAGCACCGGCTCCCGGTGGCACATGCCCAGACAGCCGGTGCGCACCAGATGGATGTCCTGGCTGGCCTCGCGCACCCACTGGCGGGCGGCGTCGAACACCCCGGCGGCCCCGGCGGCCAGACCGCAGGATCCGGTGCCCACAAAGATGCGCGGATAGTTGTCGGGGGGGCGCTGGGCGTCGTCGCTCATGGCTGGCCTTTTTCCCCAACCCCGCGCTGGCGGTGGCTGGCGATCAGGTCCGGCACGGCGGCCAGCTCCGGATTACCATAAATGTCGCTGTCCAGCATCAGCACCGGGGCCAGGGAGCAGGCGCCGACACAGGCTGTGGTGAAGAAGGTGAACTCGCCGTCGGCGTCGGTGTCGCCGGTGGCCTTGACCCCCAGGGCGCGGGCGCAGGTTCCGGCCAGACGCGGGGCGCCCTTGACGTGGCAGGCGGTGCCGGTACACACCTTTACATAGTGGCGGCCCTTGGGGTCGAGGTAAATGTCGGCATAGAACGACGCCGCCGCGTAGACCTGCCCGGTATACAGTTCGGTGGCGCGGCAGAGAAACTCCACCATGGGGCGGGTCAGGCAGCCGTAAAGGGCATGCACGGCCACCAGCAGCCCCATCATGTCCACCGCCTCCGGGGTGCGTCCCTTGGGAGAGGGGGTGGCAAGAAGGTGGCGCTCGATGACCTTTTTCAACCGACCCTGGCGCTTGGGGTCCGGCTCCACCGCCTGCACCGGCAGGGGGATGGGGGCAAGGGTGGCCCGGTAGGTACGCGGACTGGCCGACGGTTTGCCAGACAAGGCTGTGGCGTCCTTTTGAGCACTATCGAGGGCGTTGCCGCCCTCGTCCAAAGGCGTTGCCGCCTTTGATGGGTTGTGGTGGGGGTGCCCAGACGGCCGGCGGGTTCCCGTTCGCGCTTCCCGGTGGTGCTCCACCTGGTATCCGTCAGTCACGCGGCGGGTTGTCGGGCATTTTTAGCACGGGCCGGGGTGCTGGTCAAGCACCGCAGCGCCGCAGCCGGGGAGCCCCGGCGGGCGTATTCGCGCAAAACCCATGGAGACAGCCGCGTGCATCGCGAAACCGGCCGCAGCCGGGGAGCCCCGGCCCACATTTTTCTTGTGCGCGCGGAGCGCCGGGAGGAGTACGCTTGGGCGGTGTGCTGGCGGCTCCGGGGTGCCCTGTCCATTGCGGGCAAGGCCCCCTCTTTCCCGCTCCCTGGCGAAGGTTTGATTCGGGGGCCGGTGTGGGAGTAGATTGCGTAACCTTGGTCCAGTTATTCCGGGTATTTCGCGTATTCCGGTTGTCCCGGTTGTCCCGTTGGTGGTCTGGAACGGAAGTGTGGTGAACGCCAACATGTCTGCACGTCGAACAAAACCGGATGCTTCCCCCGCCAGCGGGGTGTTCGGAAGCTACAATCCGGGTGATTTCTATTGCGAAATGTTCGGGGAGCGCGGTTTCCGGAGCATCTAGCCCATCCGCGACCGTCTGAACCGCCTCGACCTGCCGGCCCTGCGCCGCCGCGCGCGGGCCGCCGAGCGCGAATTGTTTGATCTCGGCATCACCTTTACCGTCTATTCGGGCGAAAATTCCATCGACCGCACCTTGCCGTTCGATGTCATCCCGCGGGTGATTCCGGCGGAAGACTGGCACCGGATCGACACCGGAGTGCGCCAGCGGGTGGCCGCCATCAACCTGTTTTTGCACGATATTTATCACGATCAGAAAATCCTCAAGGACGGCGTGGTCCCCTCTGAACTGGTGCTTGGCAACGCCAACTACCGTTCCGAGATGCAGGGCTTTTCCCCCCAAAAAGGGACCTATGTACACATCTGCGGAACCGACATCGTGCGCGACGACCGGGGCCTGTTCCGGGTGCTGGAAGACAACGCCCGCACCCCGTCCGGCGTCTCTTATGTGATCGAAAACCGGCACCTGATGATGCGCTCGTTCCCCGATCTGGCCGAGGGCATCCCCATTGCCGACGTGGACGACTATGGTCGCCAACTGGCCAAGGCACTGGCCGAGGTGGCGCCGGAAGGCGTCAGCGATCCGGCCATCGCGCTGATGTCGCCCGGCGTCTTCAACAGCGCCTATTTCGAGCACATCTTTCTGGCCCGCGAGATGGGCGTCCCGCTGGTGGAAGGGCGTGATCTGGTGGTGGAGCGGGACCGGGTGTACATGCGCACCATCAAGGGGCTGGAGCCGGTACATGTGATTTACCGCCGCATCGATGACGAATTTCTGGACCCCACGGCCTTCCTGAAACACAGCGCGCTGGGCGTGCCCGGACTGTTCGATGCCTATCGCAAGGGCAATGTCACCCTGGCCAACGCCGTTGGCACCGGAGTGGCGGACGACAAGGCGGTTTATGCCTACATACCGCGCATCATCCGCTATTACCTGGCCGAGGACCCCATTCTCGACAACGTGCCGACCCACATCTGCCGCGAACCGGAGGGGTTGGCCTTTACCCTGGAGCATCTGGCGGAACTGGTGGTCAAACCGGTGGGCGAATCCGGCGGCTACGGCGTGATCATCGGTCCCCACGCCAGCAAGCGCGTTCTTGCCGACCTGCGCCGCAAACTCAAGTCCGATCCGGACAATTTCATCAGCCAGCCGATCGTGAATCTTTCCGTGTGCCCCACACTGACCCGCACCGGGGTGGAGCCGCGGCATGTGGACCTGCGGCCGTTCGCCGTCACCGGCGAATCCACCTGGGTGCTGCCCGGAGGGCTCACCCGCGTGGCGTTGCGGCGCGGCTCCCTGATCGTCAACTCGTCGCAGGGCGGCGGATCAAAGGATACCTGGGTCCTTGTCTAACACACTTTTAGCCCGTTTCGCCCAGAACGTGTTCTGGCTCGGCCGCTACATCGAGCGGGTGGACAATCTGGCGCGCATTCTGGACATCAACGAAACCTATGCGCGGGAGTCCCACGGTTCCCCCGACTGGCGCCGGGTGCTGGAAATTTACGGGGATACCGAACGTTTCGACGCGTCCCGTGTCCAGACCGGAGAACATGACGTCCTCAATTTCTATGTTCTGGACACCAAAAATTTCGGCTCGCTCGTCAGCAGCGTGAACATGGCGCGGGAAAACGCCCGCTCCATCCGCCACCTGATCAGCACCGAAATGTGGACCCAGCTCAACACCTTTCACACCCGCGTCCTGCAATTGACCCAGCGGGACATCTGGCCGACCCACATCTCCCGACTGTGCAAGGAGATGAAGGAGGCCTGCCAGACCTTCGAAGGGGTTGCCGAAGGCACCTTTTTCCGGGGCCCGGCCTGGCATTTCTACTCCATGGGCAAGTACATCGAGCGCGCCGACCAGACCACCCGGGTGCTGTATCTGGGCTGTGACCTGCTGGAGGAGGATCGGGACGCCGTCAACACGGTGCGCTGGAACGCGCTGCTGCGCTCGGTGGCCGCCTATCACGCCTTTCGCTGGGTGCGCCCGCGCGGGCACCGCCGCGGCGACATCATAAATTTTCTGCTGCATGACGAAGGCTTTCCGCGCTCGGTCAAACTGTGCGTGGGGTCGGTGGAAATCCACATCGAAAATCTCGTGTTGCGGCGCGGACAACCCCGGGTTCCGGCGGTGGAAAACGCATGCACCCATCTGAATTTTGTGTTGGAAACCGGGCTGGGGCACGAAATTTCCGCGCCCGCGCTCAGAAGCTTTCTCGACCAACTGGAAATCGGCCTGATCCGGGTTTCGGACGAGATCGCGGCCGCTTACTTTCGAATGGGTTAGGAATTTCCGCACACCGTGCAACGCCTTACTGTTGAACACAAGACAATCTACCGCTACCGCAAACCGGTCCGCTTTGGCGAGCATCGGCTCATGCTGCGACCGCGTGAAAGCCACGACCTGCGGCTGCTCAGCTCGCGTCTGGTCATCCAGCCGGAAGCGACCGTGCGCTGGATGCACGACGTGTTCAGCAACTCTGTGGCGGTTGCCGAAATCCGCCAGCCGGCCAGCGAACTGCACATCGAAAACATCTTCGTCCTGGATCGTTACCCCAACGAGGACCAGACCTTCTGCATCGACCCCTACGCCAAGAAATTACCGTTCAGTTATTCCGCACGGGAGATTCCGGACCTGGGGCGCAACATCGAGCGACATCATCCGGACCCGGACCGGAAAGTCATCGAATGGACGCGGGAACGGCTTTCCCTTACCGGAGACATGGACACCGAGGATTTTCTCATCGGCGTCACCCGCGACATTCGCTCGTCATTCCGCTACGAGGTGCGGGAGGAGCCGGGGGTGCAAACCCCGGTGCAGACGCTGGAACTTGGCTCCGGCAGTTGTCGCGACTACGCCCTGTTCATGATGGAGGCGGTGCGCAGTGTGGGGCTGGCGGCACGCTTCGTGAGCGGATATCTGTACGATTCCGCCCTTGACGGTCTGAAAAATGGCACCGTTGGCGCCGGGGCCACCCATGCCTGGGTGCAGGTTTATCTGCCTGGCGCCGGGTGGGTGGAGTTTGACCCCACCAACGGTTCCCACGGCGGCAGCAACCTTATTCCCGTTGCCGTTGCCCGCGACCCGAGCCAGGCCATGCCGGTTTCCGGCACCTATGACGGCGACCCCGAGGATTTTCTGGGCATGGAGGTGGAGGTGGAGGTGCATTCCGTGATTGCCCCTTCGCCGGTGGCGCTGGAGCCGGAGCGCCGCGCATAGGCAGCGGAAATCCGGGGAACCATTTCCGACCAGGCCCCCCTCCGCCGCTTGCCCCCTCCGCCGCTTGCCCCCGTCCGCCAAACCGTGCCACCATGCCCGGCGGGCCGACTCGACCGGCGCCCATGCACACAAAACGGGGAGGGAATTCACCATGACCATGCGCGGGATCAGTCTTGCCTTTGCGGCCCTGTGCGCCGCCGCCATCCAGTTCGCCACCGTCGGCGTCGCCAGTGCCGACGGGAACACCCGGATCACCTGGCACGGCCACGCCACCTTCACCATCACCACGCCGTCCGGCCATGTGCTGGCCGTGGACCCGTGGTTCCACAACCCGATGAACCCCAAGGCCGCCAACAACGCCGATCCGCTGGCCGACATCGGGCGCGTGGACTTTATCCTGATCACCCACGGCCACTTCGACCACACCGCCGACGCCGTGGAACTGGCCAAAAAGACCGGCGCCCGCGTGGTGGGCAGCTTTGAACTGCTGTCCAACATGGTCAAGCTGCTGGGACTGCCCGAAAACCAGATCGGCTTCGACACCCTCATCAACCCCGGTGGCCGCATCACCCTTGCCGACGGCAACGTGGTGCTGGAAATGACCCCCGCCATCCATTCCTCCGGCTTCAAGAATCCCAAGGCGGGCGAAAACGACCCGGACATGGTCTATGGCGGCGCCCCCGGCGGCTTTGTCCTGCACATCAAGGACGGCCCCACCATTTATGACACCGGCGATACCGCCTACTTCGACGACATGAAGCTGATTGGCGAGTGCGGCTGCATCGATCTGGCGCTGGTGAACATCGGCGGCCACTTCGGCATGGAGGCCGACATGGCCGCCCGCGCCGTGAAGGCCGTGGGGGCCAAATTCGCGGTGGCCCACCACTACGGCACCTTTCCGGTGTTGACCCCGAACGCCGACGGCTTCAAAAAGGCCGTAGGCAGCCGTTACCTCGACATGGCGCCGGGCCAGACCATCGCCTTTCAGGGCCGCAAGCCGGTGAAATGACTCCCCCGGCGCGGCCTGGTCCAGCGGCTGGCGACGCGGTAATTTGTCGGGGCGGCTCTTGCGCCAGCCATTGGGCCATGTCACATTTACGGAATGGAAAAACGGTATGAAAAGCGTGGCGGTGTGCGTGGCGGCAAGGGGTGTGTGCCCCCTCCAACCGGCAACAAGCCGCCCCGGCGCGTGTCCGGCACGCTGACCATCATTGCCGCGCTGGTGGCGTCGCTGGCGGTGCTCGGCGCCTATCTGGTGCGGGCCTGGGCGGACGACCTGCTCCCCGAGGGCAGCCTCGCCCCGGCGTTTTCCCTGCCCAACCAGGACGGGGTGACGGTGGACAGTTCCGAACTGGCGGGGGACTGGTGGCTGATCTACTTCTATCCCAAGGACGACACCCCCGGCTGCACCAAGGAGGCCTGCGCCTTCCGCGACCATCTGGACCGCCTGACCACCATGCAGGTGCGCATCTTTGGCGTCAGTTATGACGACGTGGCCTCGCACCGCGCCTTTGCCGACAAGTACGGCCTCAAGTTCGATCTGCTCGCCGACCCCAAGGGCCGGGTAATTGCCGACTGGGGCGCGCGTTCGGCCATCCCCCGCGTGGCCCGGCGCGTGTCGTTCCTGGTGGACGGCAGCGGCACCATCCGCAAGGTGTATCCCAACGTCGCCCCCGCCGAACACGCCCTGGAAATCATCGCCGACGTCATCGCCCTGCGCGCCGGCTGAGGGGGGGGGAGAAACCCCTTACAACCTGCCGACAGGGCGCCTGCGGGTGCTATCCTTGAGGTGTGGGGGCATCAGGAGGCTTGTTCATGGGAACTACCCAAAAAAACCATCTCTGCCAGGTGTGCGCCAAGCCGTCGGAGCAGACCATCTGCCCCGCCTGCGAGGCCAAAATCCGCGGCGAGATCCTGGACGAAAAGGGCAAGGTCGAAAAGGCCGGCCACACCGAAACCACCCGCCACTAGGGGGGGCACGCCCCCCGGCGGCATTTGCGTAAAAGCGGGCACGGCCCGCTGCGACACGCCCCCCGGCGCGTGTGGCGCGGGGGGGGGGCGGTCTGTCACCTCCCGATCGCAGGGCGGGGGGGCTCCGGTCCGGGCACGGCTTTCAAATTGCTAATCATTTTAACCTGTTGAATTGGCGTGGGGAATTGCCCGTTCAGGTGTCTGTTGTGGGCTGTTTGTTTGTTTCAAAAATAACATAACAAATTGTTTTTGTTAATGTTTCTATCCATCTTCCCCGAAGGGTGTCCAGTGGGGGGGGAAACCCCCGATCAAGTGGGTCCATTGCCACCCGGCGGCATCCAGCGCCGGGTGGCAATTCCAATCTGCGAAACATTGGCAATCCGCGCGCCGGGGGTTGACGCAAACTACGCACCCGTGTGCCGCGCACAAAAGGGGACAAACCATGGGTAACATGACGATCAAGGCACGTCTGATGATGATGGTCGGCTTTATGTCGGCCCTGCTCATCGTGGTGGGGGCAACAGGCATACGGGGGATGCGCGACATCGCCCACGACCTGGAAACGACCTACAAGGACCGGGTGGTGCCGCTGGCGGACCTCAAGGAGGTGGGGGATCTGTACGGTGTCACCACTGTCTATGCCTCCCACGACGTGCGCGTCGGCAAGATGCAGTGGGACGAGGGACTGCGCAATATTCGTGACTACCAGAAGCGGGTTGGCGAGCACTGGGCGGCGTTTGCCGCCACCGAGATGTCCACCCAGGAACAACGGCTGGCGAACCAGGCCGAGGCGCAGATGGCCGACGCCAACCGTGCCGTGGCCACGGTGATTGGCATCATGGAGCAGCGCAACATGGAGGCCCTTACCGAGTTCAACGCCCAGAAACTGTACGACGCCATGGGCCCCCTTCAGGAGACCCTGGACGAACTGGCCCAGTTGCAGGTGGACGTGGCCAAGGAGGAATATGACAAGGCGGAAGCGGAGTACCACTCTCTGTTCCGCTGGACCATTATATTCATCGTGGGGGGCGTATTGTTGGGGGCGCTGGTGGGATATTGGGTGATCCGCGCCGTCACCGGGCCGCTGGACAACGCGGTGCGGGTCATGACCGACGTGGCCGATGGCAATGGCGACCTGACCCAGCGTCTGGACGATTCCGGCTCGGATGAAGTTGCCTTGCTGGCGGGCGCCTACAACCGCTGCGCCACGCACCTGCAAAACGTGCTGCTGCAAGTGCGGCAGAGTGCCGAGACCCTGGCCCTCAGTTCCGGCGAGCTGGCGGAGGGGGCGGGCGGGCTGTCATCGCGCACCCAGGAGCAGAGCGCATCCCTGGAGGAAACCTCGTCGGCCATGGAGCAGATCACCGCCAGCGTGAAGCAGAACTCGTCCAGCGTCACCCAGGCCAACCAGCTCTCCTCCGGCGCCCGCACCCAGGCGACCACCGGCAGCGAGGTGGTGGGGCGCGCGGTGGCGTCCATGAACGAACTGAGCGAATCGTCGCGCAAGATCCGGGAAATCATCGGCATGGTGGGCGAAATCTCGTTCCAGACCAATCTGCTGGCGCTGAACGCGGCGGTGGAGGCGGCGCGCGCCGGGGAGCACGGGCGCGGCTTTGCCGTGGTCGCCTCCGAGGTGCGCTCGCTGGCCCAGCGTGCGGCAAACGCGGCCAGCGACATCAAGCGCCTGATCGAGGAGAGCGTGGGGCGGGTGAGCGGCAGCTCCGAACTGGTGGTGGCCACCGGCCAGGCCCTGACGGAGATCCGCGAGAGCATCACCCGGGTGAACGACATCGTGGCCGAGATTGACGCGGCCACGCGCGAGCAAGCCGACAGCATCACCCAGGTGAACAACGTGATGGGCAACATGGACGAGGTGACGCAACAGAACGCCGCGCTGGTAGAGGAGACTGCGGCGGCCACCGACAGCGTGGCCCAGGAGGCGGGACGCCTGGCGGAACTGATGGCGATGTTCAAGCTGGACGAAGGGCGTACCCAGACCCATGCCGCCAAGGCCCATGCCCCTGCGGCTCAGTCCGCCGGACCCCGGCGGGCCGCCTCCACCGGCTTCGTTAACAAGTCGCTGCTGCGCGGCATCCGCAACGGCAAGCAGCCGCTGGTACGGCGCACGGCGGTGACCGGGCTGCACCACGACACCTCCGAAGGCCCCGAACCGGTGGCAGCAGCCATCCCCGGCGCCGACGGCAAACCCATGGAGGACTTCTAGGGAGGAAGGGACGCCCCGGCAGCGGGCACGCCCCCCGGCGGCATTCGCGTAAAACATGTGGCGCGGCCAGCTTCATCGCGAATCTGGCTGCATCTGTGGATGCCCCCCCCCTTCCCCTCTTCCGCAGGGGGAGGGGGGTGGCGTTACCGCCCGGAAGTCTCTCCGCTCAGGGCCGCCGCCACGCATTTGTATTCGGGGATTTTTGCCTCCGGGTCCAGTTGATCGTGGATGAGGCGGTTCACCGGCGCCTCGGCAAAGTGATTGGGGACAAAAATCACCCCCGGCAACGCCTCCGGGTCGGCCCGCAGGGTGATGGCCATCTCGCCGCGCCGGGTGCTGATGCGCGCCGTCGCGCCGTCCGTCACCCCGGCTTGACTCAGGGTGTCGGGATGGGCGGTTGCCCACGGTCCGGGAACCAGTTCATCCAGCACCGCCGACCGGCGCGACAGGGTGCCGGTCTGATAATGCTCCAGCAGCCGTCCGGTGGTGAGAATGAAGGGATAGGTGGCGTCCGGCGTTTCGGCGGGGGGCGTGAGCAGGGGCACGACAAAACGCGCCCGGCCCCGCAGGGGACCGCCCGCATGCAGAATCGGCGTGCCGGGGTGGTCCGGCGCCGGGCACGGCCAGCAAACGCTTTCCCGCTCCAGCCGCCGGGCCGACAGGCCCCGATAGAGGGGGGTCAGGCGCGCCATTTCGGCCATCACCGCCGCCGCGTCGCCGTTGCCGTCCGAACCGGCCCCGCCCACCTGCGCCCGCTCCAGCAGCCAGGCCAGGATGTCGCCATCCGCCCGCGCCGCGCCGGGGGGAGGCAGCACCGGACGGGTGCGCTGCACGCGGCGCTCGGTGCTGGTCACCGATCCGGCCCGCTCCAGCACGCTGGCGGCGGGCAGGATGACGTCGGCCCAGGCGCAGGTTTGGGTAAAAAACACGTCCTGCACCGCCAGAAACTCCAGCCGGGTCAGGCCCGCGTGGACGTGCTCCAGATCGGGGTCGGAGAGGGCCGGATTTTCACCCATGATGTGCATGGCGCGCAGGTCGCCGTCGGCGGCGGCACGCAGCATCTCCACCACGGTCAGGCCGGGGGTTTCCGGCAGGGGACGGCCCCAGGCGGCCCCGAAGCGGGCGCGCGTGGCCGAGTCGGTGACCGGCTGGTAGCCGGGCAGCACGTTGGGCAGCACGCCCATGTCGGAGGCCCCCTGCACGTTGTTCTGGCCCCTTAAGGGGTTCACCCCCGCGCCGGGCCGCCCCAGGTTGCCGGTGAGCAGGGCCAGACCGGCCACCGCCGCGCAGTTGATCGTGCCCGCCACATGCTGGGTGAGGCCCATGCCCCACGCCGTGAGCAGGTTTTTTGCGCCCCCCAGGTGGTGCGCGGCGTGGCGGATGGCGGCGCGGGGCACGCCGGTGACCCGCCCCACCTCCGCCATGTCCAGCGCCAGCAGTGCGGCGCGGTAGGCCTCGAAACCCTCGGTGTGGGCGGCGATGAAGGCGTTGTCCGCCAGATCGGCGTTCAGGATCTCCCGCGCCAGTCCGGCCACCAGCCACGGGTCGCTGCCGGGGCGGTGCTGCAGGTGCACGGTGGCCTCGTGGGCAAGGCCGATGCGGCGCGGGTCGGCCACCACCAGGCTGGCGCCTGCGGCGTGGGCCTGACGGATGAAGGTGGCGATCACCGGGTGGGTTTCAAGGGTGTTGGTGCCGATCAGGAAAATGGCGTCGGCGAGCAGAAAATCGGTGTTGGGATTGGTGCCCGCGCCGCTGCCGAGCATGGCGCCAAGGGCCGCCACCGAGGAGGAGTGGCAGAGGCGGGCGCAGTGGTCCACGTTGGGACTGAAGAGCCCGGCGCGCAGCCATTTCTGGAACAGGTAATTGTCCTCGTTGGTGCATTTGGCGGAGCCAAGGCCGCCCACCGCGTGGCCGCCGTGCCGCTGTGCAATGTCCAGCAGGGTGGTGGCCACCCGTTCCAGCGCGGTGTCCCACGGCACTGCCTCGAACCCTTCCGGCCCGCACGGTTTTGGAGCATCGGGGCGGCGCATCAGGGGCTGCGTCAGACGCTCCGGGCGGGTGACGAAATCCAGCCCGAAACGCCCCTTGACGCACAGGCGGCCCCGGTTGGCGGGCTGCCCCGGCTGGCTGGTGACGGCGTGGATGCGGCCGCGGGTTTCGCCCCCGTGGCCGTCCCGCTCTGGCGCGACGTGGCAGGTGATGCCGCACCCCACACCGCAGTAAGGGCAGATTGTGTCGATGGCGGTCATGCCCGGCACCGGGGCGAGGGCGGGCAGCAGTGCCCCGGTGGGGCAGGCGGCCAGACATTGGCCACAGGCCACGCAGTCGCTGTCCGCCAGGTTTTTCTGGCCGGAAAACGCCAGCGTGCGGGTGATTCCCGCGCCGTGCCAGCCGATTACGTGGTGGCCCTGAATGTCGCCGCAGGCGCGGATGCAGCGGCCACACTCCACGCACGCCGCCGGGTGGAAATGCAGGGCCGGATGGCTGGTGTCCGGCGGGAAAGGGATCGGCACGGACGGGATCGGCACGGACGGGATCGGCACGGACGGGATCGGCACGGACGGGATCGGCACGGACGGGGACGTTGCGGGTGGTTGCGACAGGGGCAGGCGCAGGCGGCGGGCCAACGCCTCCAGTTCGCATTCGCCGCGTGGATCGCCGGGGGGGCGGCAGGGGGCGGGGTGGTCCGCCAGCAGCAGGCGCACCACCTGGGCGCGGGCGCGGTGCAGGGCGTCGCCGTCGGTGCGCACCACCATGCGCGGCGCGGCGGCGGTGCGGCAGGCGGGCATCGGCCGCGCCTGATCCACCAGGCGTACCGCGCACAGGCGGCAACCGCCCCCGGTGGGCAGACTCGCCCCGGCACACAGGGCGGGTACCCAGGAACCCGACGCGCGCACCGCGTCCAGCAGGGTGGCGCCGTCGTCCACCGTCACCGGGCGGCCGTCCACGGTCAGGCGGATCATGCCCCATCCCCCGTGTTGCGCGCTCCGGCCGCGGTCGGGCAGACCCCGGCAGCGCACTCCCCCCGCCCGTGGGCGGCCACCTCGGTGGAAAAATGCCGCAGCAGGGTTTCCACCACCGTCGGGGCAAAGCGGCCCAGCCCGCAGATGGAAAGCTGGCGCAGGGCGATGGCGGTGTCCGCCAGCGGGGCCGGGTCCAGCGGTGTGTTTTGCGACGTCCCCCGGCAGAGGGCGTCCAGGGCACGGGCCTGATGGCGGGTGCCGAGGCGGCACGGATCGCACTGGCCGCAGGATTCGGCGGCCAGAAATTCCGCCAGATGGGCCGCCATGTCCACCACGCAGGCTCCCCGGGGCAAAAACACCATGCCGCCGGTGCCGGGGCCGGCGCCCCAGGGGGCCAGGGCGGTGGCGGTGAGGGGAACATCCAGCGCCGTGGCCGGAAGCAGCCCGCTGGAGCCGCCGCCAGGGATGAAGGCTGCCACGCCCCGGTTGTCCACCAGCCCCCCCGCGGCTTCCAGCACCTGACGGGCGCTGCTGTGGGCGGGCAACTCATAAATTCCCGGACGGCGCACCGGGCCGCTGGCCGAAAAGTGCCGCCTGCCGTTGCCGTCGCCCCGGTACCAGGCCGGGCCGTGGCGGCCGATGCGCGCCAGGTAGTAGAGGGTTTCCACGTTGTGCACCAGGGTGGGGTGGCCAAACAGCCCCGCGTCCACGGGATAGGGCGGCCCCGGCGCGGGCAGGCCCCGGCGCCCTTCCAGGGATGCGATGAGGGCGGTTTCCTCGCCGCAGATATAGGGGCCGCCGGCACGCACGATGGCGATGGACGGCAGCAGGGGATGGGCCGTGTCTGCGGCGGCGCCGATGCCGCGCAGCAGCCCGGCCTGTTCCATGGCGTGCAGGGCGGCCACCAGACGCGGTTCGGCGGCGGCGTACTCGTGGCGCAGGTAGATCAGGGCGTGGCGGGCGCCGGTGATGCGGCAGGCCAGATACAGTCCGGTGAGGACCGTGCCCGGATGGTGGTCGAGCAGCCAGCGGTCCTTGAAAGTGCCCGGCTCCCCCTCGTCGGCGTTGGCGATGAGCACCTTGTCCGGCGCGGGGTCGGCGCGCAGGGCGGCGAGCTTTTTGTAGGCCGGAAAACCCCCGCCGCCCATGCCGCACAATCCGGCGGCGGCCAGATCGGAGAGCAGGGCGTCGAGGCGCTGGCGCGGGGCGTCGGGGCCGTAGTGCTCCAGCCAGCGGGTGTCGGGTGGTGCGGGGGTGGGTATTTCGGCGTCGGCGGCGGGGATCACGGCGGGCGCCCGGTCGCAGTGCCCCAGACAGAAGGCGGCGCTGGCGCCGGGGGTGGCCAGTTGGCGCGCCAGATGGCGTGGGCCGTCGGCACCCTGCGCCAGACGGCAGGCGGGGCCGGTGCAGACCCGGAAGGTGCCCTCCGGGCGGGCCGAGAAGGCGGGAAAGAACGAAATAAAATCATCCAGTTGCGCCGCGCTCAGGCGGTATTCGGCGGCCAGCCGCCGACGCGCCTCGGGGGAGATCTCGCGGCGCCGGGCGTGGGCCTGATGCAGGGCGGTGAGCAGGGGGGTGCGGCGGATGTCGGCGAATGTGTCCATGCGGCTTGTCTGCGGTTGCCCTCCGGAGCGGAAAAACACTGCGCGGCCTTTCAAACCCCTGTCGGGAGTGTTATACCAGAAGCAGGGGCGCGCAGGGGGGTGGGTCTGCGTGCCCGGTGCCGGAAGGAGGGCCGCATGGCTGAGGGGGATTTCATCCGTTTTTTCGACCGGGTGTCGCTGGACGACGTGCCGCTGGTGGGGGGCAAGGGGGCCAGTCTGGGGGAGCTTTATCGCGTGCTCTCTCCCATGGGGGTGCCGGTGCCGAACGGCTTTTGCATCACCGCCCCCGCCTACCGCAAGGTGCTGGAGGGGGGAAAAAGCCGGGACAAACAGACCCTGGGGGCGCGCATCGCCGCCCGGCTGGAAGGCCTGAACACCTCCGACGTGGCCGATCTGGCGCGCCGGGGCGAGGACATCCGCGCGTGGATTCACGCCGCGCCGGTGCCGGAGGAGTTGACCGCGGCCATCACCGCCGCCTACCGCAAGCTGGAGGGCGGGCAGGCGGGGGGGCAGAAAATGGGGCAGGACGCCGCCTGCGACGTGGCGGTGCGCTCCTCGGCCACCGCCGAGGACCTGCCAACCGCCTCCTTCGCCGGACAGCACGACAGCTTTCTGCACATTCGCGGCGACGCCGCCGTGCTCGACGCGGTGCGCCGCTGCTGGGCGTCGCTTTATACCGACCGGGCGATCGCCTACCGCGTGCATCAGGGCTTCGAGCACGAAAAGGTGGCGCTGTCGGTGACGGTGCAGCGCATGGTGCGCTCCGACCACGCCACCAGCGGGGTGATTTTTACCCTCGACACCGATACCGGCTTCGACCGCGTGGTGCTGGTCACCGCCGCCTACGGACTGGGGGAGAACGTGGTGAAGGGCACGGTCAGCCCGGACGAGTTCTATGTGTTCAAGGACACTCTGGAGGTGGCCCCCTCGCCGGTCATCCGCCGCTTCCTGGGAGCCAAGCAGGAGCGCATGGTGTATGAGGAAGGCGGCGCCGTGGGCGGGGCCACCACGGTCAACCAGCCGGTGGCGGCGGCGGACCGGGAGCGCTTTTGCCTCACCGATGCCGAGGTGGTGCTGCTGGCCCGCTATGCCATGCAGGTGGAGCGCCACTACACGCAGCGCTCGGGGAGCCCGCTGGCGATGGACCTGGAGTGGGCGCGGGACGGGGACGACGGGCGTTTTTACATCATTCAGGCGCGGGGCGAGACGGTGCATTCCCGCAAGCGCACCCACACCCTCAAGCGCTATCACCTGCTGGGCAGCGGCCGCGAACTGGTGCGCGGCGCGGCGGTGGGGGGCGGCATCGTCACCGGGCGGGCGCGGGTGATCCGCTCCGCCGACGAACTGGCGGCCCTGCTACCGGGCGAGATTCTGGTGGCCGAGATGACCGATCCGGCCTGGGAGCCGATCATGAAAACCGCCGCCGGGATCGTCACCGACCGGGGCGGCAGAACCTGTCACGCCGCCATCGTCAGCCGTGAACTGGGGCTGACCGCCGTGGTCGGCAGCGGCGACGGCTCGCGCCGCATCGCCAGCGGCGAGGTGGTGACCGTGTGCGCGGCGGGGGGCGGCGAGGGGGTGGTTTATGCCGGGGCGGTGCCGTTCCGGGTGGAGGAGGTGTCGCTGGCGCCCACGGCGCGGCCCAAAACCCGCATCATGATGAACGTGGGCAACCCGGACAAGGCCTTCGAGGCCTCGTTCCTGCCCAACGACGGGGTGGGGCTGGCGCGGCTGGAGTTCATCATCAGCAACGCCATCCGCGTGCACCCGCAGGCGCTCCTGCACCCCGAACAGGTGAAGGACGGGGCGGTGCGCGCCGAAATCGCCCGCGCCGCCCGCGGCTATGCGACTCCCGCCGCATTCTTCGTGGCGCGGCTGGCGGAAGGGGTGGGCACCATCGGCGCGGCGTTTTATCCCAAGCCGGTGATCGTGCGCCTGTCGGACTTCAAGTCCAACGAATACGCCGAACTGGTGGGGGGAAGGGGGTTCGAGCCGGTGGAAGAGAACCCCATGCTGGGCTTTCGTGGCGCGGCGCGCTATGTGAGCGACGCCTACCGCGAGGGGTTTGCCCTGGAGTGCCGGGCGATCCGCACCGTGCGCGAGGAAATGGGCCTGACCAACGTGCAGGTGATGATCCCCTTCGTGCGCACCGTGGCCGAAGGGCTGGGAGTGCTGGACCGCATGGCGCGCAACGGCCTGAAGCGCGGCGAACACGGCCTGCTGGTCTACCTGATGTGCGAAATTCCCGCCAACGTGATCCTGGCCGAGGAGTTCCTCACCCACTTTGACGGCTTTTCCATCGGCTCCAACGACCTCACCCAGCTCACCCTGGGGGTGGACCGGGATTCGCCGCTGGTGGCGGGGGTTTTTGACGAGCGCAACGAGGCCGTCAAGCGCCTGATTTCCCAGGTGATCCGCACCGCGCGCCGCATGGGGCGGCACATCGGCATCTGTGGGCAGGCGCCGTCGGACTATCCGGATTTTGCGGAGTTTCTGGTGCGGGAGGGCATCGAAAGCATGAGCCTGAACCCGGATTCGGTGCTGGCCATCACCCGCAGGGTGCTGGAGGTGGAGGCGGCGCTGGAAGGGGGCGGGACGCGGGCCTCCGGGACTTCTGAAAAACCCGGCGCGGCCCGGCGCTAGCCGCGGGCCACCGGCATCTTGTAGTGGGTCCACTCCCACCACGAGCCGTCGTAGTTGCGCACCCGTGGATAGCCGAGCAGGTGCAGCAGCATGAACACCACCGCCGAACGCACCCCGCCGGTGCAGTAGGGGATGATTTCCTTGTCCGGGGTGACGTCGGCGGCCTCGAACAGGGCGCGCAGGTCGTCGGCGGTGTGGAAGGTGCCGTCCTCGCGGTAGACCACGCTCCACGGCAGGTTGACGGCGCCGGGGATGCGCCCCTCGGCGGCGACCTCGTCGGTCCCCCGGGTATCGAGCACCAGGGTGTCCGCCTGCTGGCCGTTTACGCAGGCGGACACGCCCTCGCGGTTGATGGCGGCGTGGGCGCGTGGAGTGGGCACGAACGGCGCGGCGGGCCGGGGGCGGGTGGGGAGCAGGGTGGTGCCGCGCCTTTCGTCGCGCCATTTGGGGTAGCCGCCGTCCAGCACGCGCACGTCGTCCAGGCCCAGGTGGTGCAGCATCCAGAAAAAACGCCCCTCGGCGCCCCAGTTTTCCAGCGGATCGGAGTAGATCACCACGGGCTGCTGCGGATGCACGCCAAGGGCGGCAAAGCGCCCCGCCAGCACCGCCGGATCGGGGTGCAGGGCGCCCTTGACCGGGCTGTTTGCATCACAAAAATCCTGCCAGCGGGCGGACACCGCGCCGGGGAGGTGCCCCTTGAGATAGGCCATGCCGCGCACGTCCAGCAGCACCGGAGCCGCGTCGGACGGAGATTCCTGAAGGATTGCCGCCAGTCGGGAGGTGGAAATCAGCCCCTTGTTCATCCTGTCTCCGCCTTGAGCACCGCCACCATGGCGGCGTGGATGCGGCCGTTGCTGGCCAGTGTCTCGTCCCCGTCCAGTGTATGGGGAGAGCCGTCAAAACGCGATAGCGTGCCCCCCGCCTCGCGCACCATCAGGGCGCCTGCGGCGGTGTCCCACGGCTTGAGGTTCAGTTCCCAAAAGCCGTCAAAGCGTCCGGCGGCCACGCAGGACAGGTCCAGTGCGGCGGAGCCGGTGCGGCGGGTGGCCTGGGCGCGGCGGGTGAAGGCGGCAAAGTTGTCCAGGTTGTCGCGTCGGGCGCTGTGGACGTTGTAGGCAAAGCCGGTGGTCAGCATGGCGTCCACCAGCTTGTCCACCCCGGAGACCGCCAGCGGCGTGCCGTTGAGGGTGGCGCCGTGGCCGTGCCGGGCCACGAACAGTTCATCCAGCATGGGGGCGTGGACCACGCCGAGTTGGACCTCTCCCGCCACTTCCAGGGCGATGGAGACGCAGAAAAACGGAAAGCGGTGGGCAAAATTGGTGGTGCCGTCCAGGGGGTCGATGATCCAGCGAGAGGGGGACGCGGCACGGTTTTCGCCCCCCGGCCCACCCCCCATTTCGCCCCCCTCCTCGGCAAGGATGCGGTGCTCGGGAAAGGCCGCGCCGATGGTTTTGACCACTGCCGCCTCGCAGGCGGTGTCCACCTCGGTGAGCAGGTCGATGGCGCCCTTGCGGATCACCCCCACGTCGCGCGAATAAAAGCCCGCGCGCTGGATCGCTCCGGCGGCGCGCGCGGCGCTGACGGCCACGTTCAGGGCCAACTCCAGGTTCACGCTGTCCGGAGGGGTGGACACGGGGGGAGCGTCCTTTCGGCGAGGGGGAAAAGGGGGATTGTTGGGGGGCCGACCGGCTGGCTGGCCCGCTCAGGGTACCACGGCAGGGGCGGGAGGGGGACGAAAAGTCCGCCGGTTCGACGGAATTTGCGAAGGGTGATACCCTGTGGGGGTGCAAGTGCGGAACCCGCTGGACGGTTTCCGGTAAAAATCGCAACAGACTGTTTTTACAGTTTATTTCCAAACCAACCGGCGCTAATCTTTTGTCTGACTCCCTGCGCATCGGCGTGATTTCCGACACCCACGGGCGCATGCACCCCCGGGTGTTCGAACTGTTCGACGGCGTGGACCACATCCTCCACGCCGGGGACATCGGCACCGGGGAGGTGCTCATCGACCTGGGTGTGTTGGCCCCGGTCACGGCGGTGCGGGGCAACGTGGACGAGTGTGGCGAGTGTGGCCGACACCCGGAGGAAATCGCCCTGGAACTGGGGGGCGTGCGCTTCCATCTGGTGCATCAGGTGGCTCCGCTGCTGACCCGGCTGCGCCTCGGCGACTGGCCGGGCGCGGTCCCGCAGGTGCTGGTGTACGGCCACAGCCATCAGGGGGCGGCGGAGCGAGTGGCTGACACACTGGTGTTCAATCCCGGCAGCGCGGGACCGCGCCGCTTTCGTACCATTCCCTCGGTGGGGCTGCTGGAGGTGACGGCCGGGCGGGTGACTGCCCGCCTGCTCGCCCTGGACCCCGCCGAACAAAGGCATTTTTTGGCCCATGCGTAACCTGTTCCCCCGCGTTCATCGCGTTTTCCGCTCTTTCCGCGTTTTCCGCGCCCGTCCGCACCTGCTGGTTTCCGCCGTGGCGGGGCTGTCCCTGCTGTTCGCCGCGGCCTGCGGCGGCGGCGGAAGCGGAACCGTGCAGCCCCCGCCCCCGCCGCCCCCCGCCGGGGTGACCTTGTACCCCACCACCGGCAGCGGCCCCGAAGATGTGGTGCTGGGGGACTTCGACGGCGACGGCGATCTGGACGTGGCCACCGCCAACACCGGCGCCGTGGGCAGCACCAATGTGGTCACCCTGTTCGAAAACCCCGGCAGCGGACTGCTCAAGCCGGGGGTGTCGGTGGCCGTGACCCCGGCCAGTCTGGCCTGGTCCAGCATCGCCCTGGCGGTGGGCGACCTCGATGGCAATGCCTTCGCCGACCTGGTGGTGCTGTTCGTGGACGGCGACTCCTACGCCGTGGTGCCGGGGGCGAGCACCCTCGCGGGCATGACCGCCCTGACCGCCGTGGCGCCGTCGGCAATGGCGGGGTCGTTCCCGCAGGCGCTGGCGCTGGGCAATTTCGACGCCGACGCGGGTGGCAAGCCGGACCTGGCCGTGGCCCTGTCGGCAACGGATCAGGTGCTGATCTTTCCGGGCACCGGCACCGGCAGCTTTGGCGCCACCCCTGTCACCATCGCCACCCCCATCGGCAGCTCTCCGTGGGGCGTCGCGGGGGGCGATCTGAACAGGGACGGCATGCTGGATGTGGCGGCGGTGGGGCTGTCGGGCACGCCAGTCACCGGCGATCCGTTGGTGTACGGCTTTCTGGGCAGCGCCTTCACCGTGCCGGTGCTGGGCGAAAACCGTCCCGGATCGCAACTGGACGCCGACCTCGCGGTGGGCGACCTGAACGGCGACGGCTTTGCCGACGCGGTGCGCAGCTTTTACGACACCGGCAGCGTGGGGGTGTTCTGGGCCACCACCGTCGCCGGGGGCGGCCTGTCGCCCGGCGATCTTGCCTGGCACACCACCTATGGCGCGGTGAATGTCCCCCGTGACGTGGTGCTGGCGGATGACGACGGCGATAGCGATCGGGATATTTTTGTGACCGGGGGCGGCGCCAGCGGCGTGGTGGGCGTGCTGCACAACGGCCCGGCCCTGAACGCGGGCACCTTCACCTGGGCCACCACACTGGCCACCTATGCCACCCCGGTGGCACTGGCCGTGGGTGATCTGGACGGCAACGGGGTGCTGGACATCGTCACTGTGCATCCCGCCAGCAGCCAGATCGCCGTGCGCCTGCGCTAGCGGGCACGGCCCGCGGCGGCGGGGGAGCCCCCGCGGGCGTAATCGCGTAAACCCGTGGCGGCGGGGACCATTTTCAGGGATATTCCCACTCCGCTCCGTGTCTTGCCCGTTGGCGCGGGAATGACATCCGCAACGGGTGTGCATCATCCACCGCACGTTTGCTCACTATTTAATCAAAACAAGCCGATAGGAAAGGGAAGGGAACCCGTGGAATGCCCATGTCCGATTTTTCCATATCCCCCCGGTCTTCTCCCCAGTCCTCCCCCCGGTCCTCCCCCCCGGAGGCCACCGAGGAACTGCACCGCCTGATCCGGGTGGCGCGGGGCGAGGAGCCGGCCGATCTGCTCATCAAGGGCGGGCGGCTGGTCAACGTCGCCACCGGCGAGGTTTATCCGGCCAACGTGGCGATATGCGGCGGTCTGGTGGCCGGCATCGGCATGCACTACACCAACGGACAGCACGAACTGGACGCCACCGGGCGCTTTGTCATTCCGGGGCTGATCGATGCCCACATGCATCTGGAAAGCTCCCTGCTCACCCCCGCCGAATTCACCCGCGCCGTGCTGCCTCATGGCACCACCTCGGTGGTCATCGACCCCCACGAACTGGCCAATGTGCTGGGCCTGAAGGGGGTTCGCTATGTGCTGGAGGCCAGCCGTGAACTGCCCCTGAACCTGTTCGTGATGGCCTCTTCCTGCGTGCCCGCCACCAGCATGGAGACCTCTGGCGCCAGCCTGGGCAGCCACGAGATCGCCGAAATCCTCACCTGGGAACGGGTGCTGGGGGTGGCCGAAATGATGAACGTGCCCGCCGTGCTGAACGGCCACCCCGACACCCTGCGCCTTCTGGTGGCCGCCCGCGAGTGGCGCCTGCCGGTGGACGGCCACGCGCCGGGCCTGACCGGGCCGGACGTGGTGGCCTACGCCGCCGCCGGGGTGCGCACCGACCACGAATGCACCACCGCCGAAGAGGCGCTGGAAAAGCTGCGTCTGGGCATGTATCTGATGATCCGCGAAGGCTCCGCCGCACGCAACCTGGAGGCCCTGCTGCCGGTGGTGAACACGGGCAACCACCGCCGCTGCCTGCTGGTGACCGACGACACCCACCCCCACGAACTGCTCACCCGCGGCCACCTGGACCACGCCCTGCGCAAGTCCGTGTCGCTCGGCATGGACCCGGTGCGCGCCCTGCAAATGGCCACCCTCAACCCCGCCGAGGCCATGGGCCTGCACCGTCTTGGCGCGGTGCTGCCCGGCTGGCACGCCGACATCAACGTGGTGGACGACCTGTCCGGGTTTGCCATGCACGCCGTGGTCAAAAGCGGCAAGCTGGCCTTCCACAAGGGGCGCATTCTGGTGCCGGTGCCCCAGCACGCCGACCCGCAGGTGCGGGGCCGGGTGAAGGTGGGCACCATCACCCCGGAATGTTTTTGCATCACCATCCCCGGTCGCCGCGCCCACGTGATCGGCATCACCGAAAACCAGCTCGGCACCCGCGATCTGGTGATGGACGTGACCGTGAAGGACGGCGAGGTGGTGGCCGATCCGCTGCAGGACATCCTCAAGGTGGCGGTGGTGGAGCGTCACCACGCCAGCGGCAACATCGGACTGGGGCTGGTGCACGGCATGGGGCTGATGCGCGGCGCCATGGCCTCTACCGTATCCCACGATTCCCACAACCTGATCGTGGTCGGCCAGAACGACGACGACATGGCCGCCGCCGTGCACGCACTGGAGAAAACGGGCGGCGGTTTCGTGGTGGTGGTGGACGGGCAGGTGGTGGAGTCCCTGCCCCTGCCGGTGGCGGGGCTGATGTCCGACGAGCCCGCCGAGGTGGTGGCGGAACGCGGCAAGCGCCTGCGGGACGCCGCCGGGCAACTGGGGGTGCGGCTGGAGGCACCCTTCGTCACCATGTCGTTCCTGGCCCTGCCGGTCATTCCCGAACTGCGCATCACCGACAAGGGCCTCGTGGACGTGCGCCGGTTCCGCCTCATCGAACTGGGCGCGGACGCCACCGATCCCGCCCCGGCCTGACCCTTGGCCCGACCGGTTTCCCCCCGGAAACCGCGGCGCACATCAGAATTCCATTCACTTTTCGTGAGCTTTTCGTGAGGGCCGAGACAAACGGCCCTGCGCCGTGGCACCATGGCCTCCGGCATGGGAAAGGCAGACCAAATGGCCGCAGCACACATTCTGGTGGTCGAGGACGAGGCGGACATCCGCGAACTGGTGCGCTACAACCTGGAGCGCGCCGGGTATCGGGTGGACTGTGTCGGCACCGGCGAGGCCGCCCTGCGCGAGGCCCGCGCCACCCTTCCCGCGTTGATGGTGCTGGACCTGATGCTGCCCGGCACCGACGGCCTGAGCGTGTGCCGCACCCTCAAGCGCGACCCGGCCACCCACGCCATCGCCATTTTGATGCTCACCGCCCGGGGCGCCGAGGCGGACGTGGTGAACGGACTGGAGAGCGGCGCCGACGACTATGTGGTCAAGCCGTTCTCGCCCCGCGTTCTGGTGGCGCGGGCGCGGTCCCTGCTGCGGCGCGTGGAGGAGGCGTCGGGCACCCTCCGGACCCCGGCGGCTCCCGCCGCAAACCCGCACCCCGCCGCACGGCCGCCGGAAGCCGCGGACGCCCGCGAACTGCACCACCACGGCATCGGCATGCACCCCGGTCGCCGCGCGGTTACCGTGGGGGCGGAAAAACTGGACCTGACACGCACCGAATTCGATCTGCTCTATTTTTTGCTGCGCCGCCCCGGCTGGGTGTTCACCAGGGGACAGATCGTGGACGCCATCAAGGGCGAGGGGCATCCGGTGACCGAACGCAGCGTGGACGTGCAGGTGGCCGCCATCCGCAAAAAACTCGGCGCGGCGGGACGGGTGATCGAAACCGTGCGCGGCGTCGGCTATCGGGTGGGCGAATAATGGGCGCCATCCCCGGCAGGGGAAAAGCGGCCAACCGCCACCTGCGTTACCGGGTGTTCGTGCCCGCCGCCGCGACCGTGGCGGGCGCCCTGCTCCTTTTTGGCCTGTACGCCCGCTGGCTGCTGTACCACGGCCTGTCCGCATCGGCGGCCTCGGCGGAGTTGCTGGGGGCGGGGGCCATTATCGGCGGCGTGGCGTTGCTGATTCTGTACCGTAGCGCCCGAGACACCGCCGAGCCCTACGAAGAGGCCGCCGAGGCCGCCTCGCGGCTGCTGGCGGGGGAGGCCGGGCATCGGTTGTCGGGCGGCCCGGAGGGGGAACTGGCGGTGATCGCCGATGCCGCCAACCTGCTGGCGCGCCAGCGGGAATCCGGCGCCACCGAGGGAAAACTGCGCGAGCGCGAGTACGCGGCGATCCTGTCCGGAATGTCGGAGGGGATGGTGGCGGTGGATCCGGCGGGCAACCTCATTACCCTGAATCCGGCGGCGGTGCGGCTGTTCGGCGGTCGCACCGGGATGCCTCCCGGACGTACCCTGGCAGAACTGGTGCGCGCCCCGGAACTGCTGCACTTTGCCGCCGAGGTGACGTCAAATGCAGGCAAACCGGGCGGCAGCCCGCAGAGCCGCACCGAAGACGGCGTATCCCGCGAGACCGAGATCACCCTGGCCGGGCGCGAGGGGGCGCGCCACCTGCGGGTCACCGCCGCCCCGCTGCGCGTGGCCGGAGAAACCGTGGGCGCGGTGCTGGTATTTGCCGACATCACCCGCATACGCCAACTGGAGCGCATGCGCCGCGATTTTGTGGCCAACGTCTCCCACGAGATCAAGACCCCGATTACCGCCATTCAGGCCGCCGTGGAAACCCTCTGCGACGGTGCGGCGGAAGATCCCGAAACGCGCACGCGGTTTCTGGACATCCTTTCCCGCCAGTCCGAGCGACTGAGCCTGCTGGTCTCCGATACCCTGAGTCTGGCCCGCATCGAGCGCGACGTGGACAGCGGCGTGCCACTGACCCTGACTCCCCTGGCCCCGGTGCTGGAAGCGGCGGTGGAGGCGTGCCGTCCCCACGCCGAAAAACGCGCCACGGTGGTGGGGCTGGAGTGCCCGGCGGAACTGAACGTGGCCATGGACCGGGCGTTGCTGGAGCAGGCGGTCATCAACCTGGTCCACAACGCCGTGACCTACAGCCCTTCCGGCACTCCGGTGACGGTGCGCGCCGCCCGTGCGGCGACAGCCGGAGGGGCCGACGAGGTGGTGATCGAGGTGATCGACAGAGGGCCGGGCATCGCCGCAGAACACCTTTCGCGGCTGTTTGAGCGCTTTTACCGCGTGGACGCCGGGCGCAGCCGGGAACTGGGCGGCACCGGCCTGGGGCTGGCCATCGTCAAGCACGTGGCCCTGGCCCACGGGGGGAACGTGTCGGTGGACAGCACCCCCGGCAGCGGCAGTACCTTTCGCATTCATCTGGGAGGCGGCCGGGGTGCCCCCGCGGGCCGGGGAGCCCCGGCGGGCGTATTCGCGTAAAACCCAGGGGGGGACGCCCCCCGGCGGTATTCGCGCAAAACCCGTGGCGCGGCCAGCTTCATCGCGGCCGGGGAGCCCCGGCGGGCGGCGGGCACGGCCCGCAGCGGTATTCGCGCAAAACCCAGGGGGGGACGCCCCCCGGCGGTATTCGCGTAAAACCCCCGTCACGGCCCCGTCCATCGCGGCCGGGGAGCCCCGGCGGGCGTATTCGCGTAAAACCCATGGCAATTCCGGGTTCATCGCGAATCCGGCCGCGCCTTTTTCTTCCGCTTTTTCCGTCCCCCTGCCAGTGTCACTGTTCGACGACAAACTATACGTGACGGCTATTCCAGCCGGTCTCACGCGGGACAAATC
>Ga0224495_10000233_pt1 | contig 45444 bp, 38 predicted proteins | sample SF_Jul11_sed_USG_FD_168128 | JGI IMG/M metagenome (GOLD analysis project Ga0224495, IMG submission 168128) | Sediment microbial communities from San Francisco Bay, California, United States - SF_Jul11_sed_USGS_4_1 | ecosystem: Environmental > Aquatic > Marine > Sediment | place: USA: California...
AAAGCTGATACCAATATATACTTTGCAACCATCATGGCACAACCTCAAGTGTCGGGCTGACATACGAAATTACTTCATTAATTTCCTCATAAATTACATTGTATTTACCTGCAAAAGAAACATCGATGATGGAAGCCTCTCTATATGCCTCGCCACTCCCCAACGATTGATAACTAACATGGCCTATACCAGCATCATTTCTCATGCCATTATAAAAAAGTTTACCAACTGGATGGACAACGTTTAAAGAAAGGCTGCCACCCAAATAGGTTATATAATCGACAGAATAATAGACTTGGCTTCCATGCTGACTTATTGACCACATATTTTGGGTGCAATAACCTCCATCAGGTCTGAGATCAGGGTCAAGTGCATCATTTAAAGTCTGGCAATAGCGACTTCCAGTATAACTGATGTTATGAGAAGATTCACAATTTAAAAATATGAAAACAAGAAACAGTATAATCTTCGCATAATTGATATTCATTAATGCACACAGCCACAATCTTGATATGTACATGTATTTGTTACTTCAGCACACCAAGTGTCACAGCCTGTCCAGCAGACATCAACCCATTTTAGTTTCTTAAAATCATAAGTTGACACACAAAAATCATTCCAACAATTAGGTGTTTTTTTGGTTTCACATACACTATTGCATGTAGCAGAACCATTCACTAAGGGGACACCAGGATTCGTTGAACTATCCAAATAAACAGGTGGCATTGGCATGCCTGGCGGATATTGGCCAACTTGTTCAAGAAAATGTGCCATTAAAGTTGCTGATGCCAGAATAGCGCTATTAACAGTAACAAAGCCAATTTTATTCAAATCATTATCTTTATTGTTGTCATCATCATAGCAATGCCAACCTGCACATAGTTTATCATTATCTCTATGCACATCATCATAATAAAATTCTCTGCCTCGACTTAAATCCAGTTTAGAAGTAGGGCCTATTATGCCATTATACATGTTTGAACCAAATAGAGTCTGATCAATTGTTTGCGAATGTATGGCATTGCCATCAACATCATCAGATGCAAAATAGTCTGTCCGCTCGTTCATATAGTGCATAAGATAATAAAGTGGCTTAAAATTTGCGCTTGAATCGAAATTAGAACATGGAATTGTTGAACAAATCTGCCAAGCCAATGGAGTAACATAAGCAAATGTATACTGAGTATATTCTGCACTTTTCCATATATCCGCATTTGTTGGTAATTGATAAAACGGAACCCCAATTAATCCATTAAATGGTGGATTGCTGGGATGTAAATTTTTTGCAGTCGATGAATTATAATAGAACTTACCATTACTTGTTGATGCCCAATCTTCAAAAGAATCATCATTCCATCCATCTGGCCAGCCTGGGTGGGGGTCCTGATGGACATGTGAAGGTACAGACATATCCAGAACCAAATGCAAAACCCTGCCAAGATATTCATATGCTAACTCTTTATTACCTTGTTTATACGTTTTTATAGCATTATTCCATAGTAAAACTGATTTTTGCAATGTATTTGGCATAAGATAACTTGTAGATGCTGGAGTTTGATATAATGAACTTAAAAATCCATAAAGAATAGAAACCTCTGAACCTAAATTCACAATATGGGTGTCGCCAAAATCAGCATCCCAATAATGGGTGCCTGCCGCCATAGCAGGCACAACATTTAGATCCTTTGTTGCACAAATATTTCGACTATGCTCTGGTATAATTATACTATCTCCATAATGATACACAACATCATGGGCATCTTCATCACAAAGACCGTATAGTAAACGGCTATTATTAATGGAGATCGCAACATCACCAATATCTTTTATAAATGATCCATCACTGTTTATTATATTTGCAGTTAATTCATTTGGTCCTATGGCTTCCCAGAGAACTTTCGCCGCCTGAATACCAATATGATTATGACCTGGGGCATGGTGAAATGCTTCAACACCCAGATTTTCAGAAACCTTTATCTGAGTTGATAAAACTCCTGTATTGTTATAGTTCACATCATCGGCATAATTTATATGGGCAATGACAGAGACCGGAAAACCTTCAGACGGCCAATCGTTGAATATAATTTTAGTGTAGGCAACAGATACATTGCCAGATAATATAGTATTTATTGTGTCTGAGTTTGCAGACAATAAATTGCCATTGTAGAAATAACTAAATTCAACGGGCACATTCATGGCAATCTGAGTACCCTGATTTTTTATTACTGCCATTGCATTAAATATTAGTTCACCGTTTTGAGAATTATTATCAAGATCACCCCAGACTGGAACAAGTGTAACCCTCTCAACCTTTAGATCATTTCTATCAGCTTGCCAGACATAAATATATTCTGCTGAACGATTGTTGCCAGGTTTAGTATCATTGGAAACTGTTAAACCGGCAGAAACCTCATGTTTTTGGGCAACAGCGTAATTCGGATTAATATTTATTGAAGTTGTATATAACCCTCCTGCTGCGATCTGACCGGTTTGAACAGTTGAGACTACAGAGTTGTCGACCTTGATTTCAACAGTTGCAGAGTTGTTTGAAGTTCCCTGATTTTGCACTGTTATGGTAACTGGATTGTTTCTGCCCTGGACTGCTGCCATATTTAAAGATGAGATATCGATTATTGCCATTTCAGAGAAACCTCCTGATCCAGAAACTGTTGACAAAAGTTTGCCTGCATTCAAAGCTGGTATATTATTATAGTTACCAGTTCTGTTTCTGACGAAATTTCCTGTCTGTTTTAAAAGAGTTTCAATATTAGTTGCAGTTAGATTAGGGTCAATACCAAGTAATATAGAAATTACTCCAGAGACCATAGGTGCCGCAAATGAGGTTCCACTCTGAGCACCATAATTAAATCCGTCACTGTTATTCCATGGTGTCAGTGTAAAAATATTATCAGCTGGTGCAAGAATATCAACTGTAGTGCCCCAGTTACTCGATGACCAGATATCACTTCCATAAGAGCCGCCGACAGAAATCACATCAAAAAGAGCAGATGGGTATGTAGAAAATATGGTTCCATCATTACCAGCCGCTGCAACAATTATTGCGCCTTGTGATTGGGCATATTGAACTGCTGACTGCAATATTTCGCTGAACACATAGCCTCCAAGACTAACATTAATTATTTTAGCACCTTGATCAGCAGCATAGATTATACCCTGAACAAGAGTATAATAACTGCCAACGCCATTCATATCAAGAAGCGTCACGGGTAGAATATCGACTCTGTCGTTAACACCTGCAATACCAACAGTGTTACGGTTTGCCGCAATTATACCTGCTACCGCTGTACCATGACCATTGACATCATGGCACAATTCGCCTATGGTCACGAAATTATAACCTTCTATAACCCTGCCAGTTAAATCTTCATGATTACAATAGACACCTGTATCAAGAACAGCAACCTTTATGTTGTTTTGTGCAATAATACTCCACGCAGGCTGAATATAGATATCGCTTAAATAACTTTGTGCCTCTGTATAAAATTTATCATTAACTGCAATAGAACTGCCGCGAAGAGCATAATTGGGTTCAGCAACCATAACTTTTGAGTCAGAGTACAATAAATCAATAGCATTTGTACTATTTGCGGTGGATATCAGATATGTATTAAGAACTCTCTGCAGAGCCGTGAACCCATAGCTTTCAACAAGAGCGATGGCTGCATCCTCACTTACTGATGGATCAAACATAACCAGTGCCTGATCAGGGATAGCCCTGATGTAATCGACATCGTATTCATCAATGCGATCAACATGTAGAACAGGACTCATTTTCCACCCCTGACCTTTTGTATAATTTACCGATTTTTCAATATCGAAGTTTAAAAATATCTGCACCTGTTTACCAAGTTTTATATCAAAAGGCCCAGGAAGCTTTATGCCTGTCTGATATACGCTCGGTATTGTTATATTATACTGAACCCCGCCAACTGTTACAGTAGGTTGTGTCGATACCATCAATCTTATCTGATCATAAATGCCTATCGGCACATTTACATCAGCAAGATCAATACTTTTTTTCTGTATTGTTTTAAGGTTTATTGTCGTTGGTGTCGATTTTATTGTTTGCCAGCCGTTTATGCTATGGCTTGCCTCAATAGTATCAATCACTATGCTCAAATCATCAACCTGTAAATTCTGCCATATATTCTTATCGTGAAGCGCCAATTTAATGTTTGACATACTCTGGGCAGCCTGTGTATTTTTGTCCTTTAATTTTTTGGGCTTGAACAAATCATTACGGTGTGAATAGATAGACATACCACTTGGCAACTTGAATGTTGCATTTCCATTGGTTACTGCTCCATCACTACCTTTAAATTCAGGTTTTGAATCACCGCATGTTATTATTAATGATATCATCATTAATATATATATATATTCACAAATTTTTTCATTGAACCCCCTAAAAAAACCTTACTATTTTATCTGAATAAATTTCAGGTCTATTTTATTATTTGGACAACTTACACCGTTAGATCAACATGTCAATTGATTTAATAAAATTATCTTATTATTAGCTTTTTCTTCTTCGGATCTAAACAGAATTTAAAGACAAAATAAGATAACATTTTTTTTCAGCACCCTTGAACCACTATATCAGAATATTTCCGGTTTTATAGGTAACAGAAGATCCGCCAATCAGTATTCTGTCGCCTTTATTTGTACAAAACAAAGAACCGCCTCGCTTCGATAGCTGCAGCGCCGTTAATTCATTTTTATTCAATTGTTTACTCCAATAAGGAACAAGTGTTGTATGGGCTGAACCGGTTACCGGATCTTCATCAATGCCGCTTTGAGGCGCAAAAAATCTGGAAACAAAATCTGATTTTTCACCCGGGGCAGAAATAATAACCCCGCGGCAATTTAGCCTGCTGATATTCTCCAAAGAAATTTGAATGTTTACAATGTCCTCTTCACTCGAATAGATAAAAAGCAGATCTGTTTTACCTTTGTACACTTCTGAAGGCAAAACATTAAAACAGGCCTGCAGCTCTATATTTATTTTTACTGGAGTGATTATATCTGCAGGAAAATCAAGTACGCATAAATTATTCTGTTTGTAGACATGTAAGGGGCCACTCCTGGAATCAAAACTGATTTTACTTTTTTCATAGCCCAGATGATTAAAAAAAATATGAGCCGCAGCAAGGGTCGCATGACCACATAGGTCCACCTCTACCACTGGGGTAAACCAGCGAATGCTGAATAAATTTTCTTCTTGAAGTACAAAAGCAGTCTCGGAAAGATTATTTTCAAACGCAATTTTTTGCATAATATCAACGGGCAGCCATTTATTGCTTAGAATACAAACACCTGCCGGGTTTCCCGAAAAAATATTGTCTGTAAATGTATCAATATGGTAATAATTTATACTCATTTTAAATAATACATATTCATCTAAATGCGCAATGTCAAGAAATTATCTATTCAGATTTTTATTAAAATTTTAAAATGAAGCGCATAATCTTTAAATAAAATGCAACTCTTCAGGAGGTAAATGCTTTGTATCATCCCCTATATGCGCTAACGGTCTGGCATCGATTTCATCAGATTGATATTGCCGCATGCAACACTGAATCTCATTCATATCTGTAACCTGACTATTCATCCAGGTTTCTACTTTATCATCATCCAGTATTACAGGCTGACGAAACTTGTTGGCCCCATGGTTGTGAATTTCTCTCATTTTTGTATTAGCATTCTGGGTAATAATTGCAAAACGCTTTATCAGCTGATCTGTTTTTTTGTCTTTTTCTATCGCATAAAGCGCGGCAAACATCAGATAATCTGCTCCCCTTTTTTTAATTAACCAGGGAATAGTTTTAACACCACCCGAGGCTTGCCACTCATAAAAATAAGAGGCCAGAACAATACATCGATTATTAAAAATATAACTTTTCCAAAGTTTTGAAATTTCCAGATTTTCCATACGGGCATTGATAATCGGCGCTTTCGACCAATCAGGAAACAGACCAAATTTCATGTTTTCAGCTTCTACACTCCCTTCTGGCGTTTTATAAATTACGGGGTAATTTTGAGTCGGCCTCACATCATAACGATTATTTTCAAACAAACATATCTGATCTTCTTTTTTTTGAGGGTCAGGAGTGTCTATTAATCTGACCCATTGATAATTTTCGTCAGAATTTAAAATCTTAACAAAGCCAAACCTTCCGCACATCTTGTGCTATTTGCTGACCAATGGGCGAAACAGCAAGTAAAATTTTCAAGAAAAATTGAATAGATAAGGTCGGTCATCTGCGCCTGTTCAATAACTCCTTTGCGATTCCGGGTAGTTCGCACCGCCTGAATTTTCAGGCCCGAACGATTTCATTTTAAAAAATAAACCAGGGGGGTTCGCCCGAAACCATGTTCGGGCGAAGGGGGCCTCCCCCTTTTTTTATCTTCAAAAATAAAATATTATGCGAAGCTGAAATCATTTTGCCAGATACCTCAGATCCATTAAAGCTTTAATAAAAATTTTCATGCTGAAATAACTCTTTTATAAAGATTATCTGTAACCTTAGATGGATCAATTCCATGGACACGATATAACTCTTCTTTGCATCGATGATACATATTAATTGCTTCGTCTTTTCGGCCGATATCGAAATAACATTGTATAAGCTTTTGAAAAACAACTTCAGAAGTTTCATCGAAAACAAGTGCCTTCTCAAGATAGTTCAAACCATTTTCGCTCTGTTCGGATTTGTCTAAATAATTAAAACATTGCAATAGTAACTTTGACATTTTGCGAACAAGCTCTTTTTGAAAATATTTAATGGGTGCAATATGCTCTTCTCCCTGTAAAAATTTGCCCCGATAAATATTTATGGCCTGGTTTGTCAGCTCTACGATCATACCAACTGATTCTTTTTCTGCCTTTTCCAGAATATTATCAAGCGCCCAGATATCTACATATACAAAACTTGTGTTTAAAGATAATTTTCCACCTTGTATCTGAATAAATTTTTCATCGCCAAGTATTTTTCTCAGACGATTCAGAGTTACCTTGAAAGAGTTATGCGCCATATCTCCTTCTGCATCTGGCCATAGTATGTCGCTGATTTTATTTTCTGCAACATCTTTTCCTCCCAGGCCAATGATCAGCTTTAACATGGCCAGAGGCTTTTGCTGAATTTTTCCGGAACATTGTACAGCTTTATCATCAATGAAAAGTTCAAAGCGACCGAGGGTCAATATCTTGATGGGGTACGGCCAGTTCCATGTTTGTTTGTTCGGCACCAAAGCATTAAGTCTGATAATTTTTTTCACATAGGAAACTTCAATATTTTCTTCAAGTGCCCTTATGCATAACCCTGACAAAACTTCAGGCTGCCACCAGCAAAATAACGTTGTGAAATTGCATCTTCTCCCTTTTAAAAAGGCTTTTTGCAAAATAGCCAGACCCACCTGATCTCTTCCCTGAATATACGCAATTTCTGACATTACAAAAAGATATGTAAAATGATTTGTATCGCTCCTGGATTTTTTAATAATTTTTTTAGAAACTACGAGTTGGTGCCGTGCACCTCTAAAATCTCCTGTTTTTGCCAGCGCATAGGCAAATAAAATGCGATATGTTGCCTCAGGATAATATATACCTTCTTTTCCGCTAACCTCTTCAGAAAATTCAACAGATAGCCTGGCATGATACAATGCCTCAGAAAGATTATCAAAAACAATATGGTATGATGCGACTCTGTTGTGGTAATGCGAGTAACCCTGCAAACTATCTGGTTTCAACGTTACTTTCAATTTTTCTATAAATTCCAGAGTTTTTTTCTGATTTCCTTCAAAAATATTACATTCATGACCAATTGCATAAATTAAATGATCCCAGACATGTATGTTCTGATCATTAGAAATTTTCAGCGCTTCATTAAGAAGATTCAAGGCAGTTTTAGAATCAGAAAAAGCAAATTTTGTTCCAATGGCTTCAAGCCATTTACAAGTCAGATTAGTAAGCGGATGAATTCCATCCGTTCCAGAAATAAGTCTAACCTCATCCAAGGTAAGCAATAATTTTTCGATATCTCCAATCCAGATATAAAACAATATCGCATTGTTACAAGAACGCAATCTGATGTCAGGATTGCTCACTCTGCGCATTATATTTACAGACCTTTCTATCCACATGCTGATGTCTGAATGGTATGGCTGTCGCCAAATCATTGCGCCAGCCATGGAAGATGCACAACGCGCTTCTATCTCTATTGCAGGAAAAAGAACTGGTTGAGGACGTTTTTCATAAAACCACTCAATCCAGTCATCCAACGGCTCAAGTCTATGCCAAGCCACAGTATATGAGTCAACCAGCTCAGACCAGGAAAGAAAAACTCCGGACATATTATTTTCCTGTTCAAAAACATACAAAGCTTTTTCAAAATAACCACGGGCTTTAACAGGATCAAAAACCAGAAGACAAATACCCAGCCAGTATAGAGCCCATGGTGATTTGTTAAGCAGATTTGTGGGCATAGAAAGGATCCATATTTCAAGGGTTTTGCTTCTTCCTTTCTTGATAAATGTTTCAGAATGAGCAATAATCACTCTTTCAAGCTCTTTAAAATTTGAAATCTCAATATAAAGTTTTACAGCAGGCTCAATTTTTCCAGATTGCTCCAGAATTTGCGCCGCATCAATACAGACTTTATTATGCATTGCTGAATCAAAATTCTCCCCGGCCTGTTTAAGTAAGAAATCCCGAAAAAGAGGGTGATAAATATAAATATGCGTTTGGCCAGATTGTTTTTGGCAGAAATAGTTTTTTTTGTTTAAACCAGATAATATTATTTCGGAATTCTTATAGCCGGTAAGTTCTCTTGCCATTGCAGGAGTCATGTCGGGAAGAAATGCGCTTTTTAATAAAAAATCCTGAATCTTTTCATCTGCCTTTTTGAAAATTTCCGTAGCAAAATAGTTGAAAATATTTTCATGATTTTGATTAAGTAGATCTTCTGTTTTTACTGTTTTAGACAATTGTGCTTGCAGACCCGAGTTCAGCATCAACACCATACCGGCAACCCACCCATCAGTGCGGTTTAATAATAACGGCGCAATTTCATGTGATAGTAGGGAATTTTCATAATTCTCATGTTTTTTTGATAAATGAATAAAACCCTTTGTTTCCTCAAGATTAAATTGAATCTCATTCCATCCAATGACTTTTATCTGCTTATTCGCCAGAAGACGGGAATAAAACTGCAAAGGATCGCTTCGGCTGATAATGATAATTTTTTTATCTTCGGGTAGGGACTCCATCGCAACTACCATCATTTCATGAAACGAAGTATCATCTTCAGTCTGCTGATAGTTATCCAGCACCACAACGCTTTTTGCCTGTAGCCTAATATAAAGATTTTCAAAAAATCTTCGGGCAAAGAGAGGTATGCTGCCCAAATATTCGGGCGTTAAAAGAGGCAATGACTTTTGTTTCCTGGAAGATATCTGTTTTGCGGCAATCCCCATATAATAAAAAAATGTAGAAATATCTTTGTCGCCATCATCAACTGTATACCAGAGAGAAGAGAGCATGCGTTCTTTCAGCCAGCTTGTCACCAGCGTTGTTTTTCCCGACCCGCCCGGGGCAGATATCCATATTACAGGTTGTCTTGCATGATCTAAAAGGTTAAATAATCGCTCGCGAATAGACACATCTATTAGCTGGGGTGGCCTGATTTTTGCCAGAGATGGTAGCTTGTCTTTTTTATTCAGAAACGATATAAATCATATAAACTCTCCAATGTCAAGATAATTCGACTTTTAGTTTTTGATAAAAAACGCAAATCGGTACCCTTATTGTAACCTTTCCTAGGCTAAAATATACTCGATTGAAAAAAGTATCACCTGATTTTGAATAAAATATATCATTTATTTTATCCATTTTTAAATTACTTTTTTCCAGGCAAAATATAATAAATATAAGGATGTAAAACGTGATCTCGTATGAACTGCACCTCCCTGCTCCACATTTACGAAAATATATTCAATATTATCATGTAATTAATGCAGAATCGCTTCAGGAGCATCAAAAAACTTCATGTGTCAGTAAAATCTCCATGTTAATCAATTATGGCGATATCTTTTGTACCTATTTCAAAAATCAGATAGTCGATATGTACCCAAGAGGAATCTCATGCTCGGGATTTTCATTACATTCCAGAGATTTTGGCAAAAACATAAAAAAACTTAAGGTAGTGGTCGTTGACTTTTCTCATCAGTTTGCAGCAGATATTCTGCAAGAAAACATTCAAAATCTGACCAATACCTCAATCGATATATCACATTTTAAAAGCACACAGCTCTTGCAGCGTCTACCTGATTTATTAGCAAGAGCCTGTAACGATAGCGAAAAAATTAATATTTTGAACGACTTATTTTCGCATTATCTTTTCCAGGCTGAAATAAAGAAACTCTCTGTATTTGAAAACATTTACGATATAATTTTCAAGGTAAATGGAAAGATAAATTTACAGCAAATAAGCGATGATCTTGGATATTCCGAACGGACTATACGTCGAAAGGTGTATGAAGCCGTGGGTGTGTCGCCATCTGAATATATTAAAACTGTGCGCGCAGAGTTTGCCCTTTCACACTTGCTTTATAAACCAGAGATAGCAGTACACGATCTTGTTGAAGGGTTTGGTTATTATGACCAGTCCCATTTTATAAACGACATAAAAAAAATAATTCTGCTCACTCCCAACGAAATCAGGCAAATTGCACATAAGAAACAAATGTATTCTCTAAAAACAATACTGAAAGACAAATATCTTGCGTCATCCGTTATATAACGTAACTATTTGGCCGTTTTTTCCAATACATTTTAAAAAATGTATGCTAAAAGATGTGCATGGCACAAATTACACTTATCGGAATTTTCAAGAAAGACAATAAATTTGTGCAAAATAATTAAATAACAAGGAGAACATTATGAGAAGAGGAATTTTAAAGAATCTGGAATTAATATTGTTTATAGCCTCCATTGTGCTTTTTGCAGGCTGTCTCTCAACCCCTGTCAACATGATAATGAAACCAATGATGGTTACATTGATTACCATGATACTGGGGCTGTTTGTGAGCTACTGTAACAACACGACTGCAGGAGCAGGAGCAATTACAAGTCAACCTGGAGGAACTCCCGTTGTGCCCACCGTATCTCTCGGTGTTGATGTGGCAACAATGCCAGAAGCTGCCGGGGTCGCTACTTTTACAGCAACCCTGTCTGAGGTAACCACTGTTGCAGTATCTGTTAATCTGGCATTCAGCGGTACAGCTACAGATGCAGTCGATTACAGTAAAACGGGAAGCATGATTAACATCCCTGCTGGTTCTTTGAGTGGATCACTGGTTATTACTACCGTAGATGATACTCTTTATGAACCAGGAGTAAACGAAATGGTCATTGCAGATATTGCCGCAGTAACCAATGGAACTGAAATGGGAATTCAGCAGGCAACTACTGCAATTATAGACAACGATGGTGCACCTTCCGTAACACTGGGTGTCGATTTTGCCACTATTGCAGAAACAGGTGGAGTCGCCATTTTTTCAGCAACACTCTCTGCAGCAAGCTCCATGGATGTTACCGTAAATCTTGCGCTCACAGGTACCGCAACCAGCAACATGGATTTTAATTTGACAGGTACTGCTATAACCATACCAGCAGGTTTAACCACAGGAATGTTGAGTGTAACAGCCATTGACGACCTTCTTTATGAACCTGGAGCGAATGAAACAATAATCGCAGATATCAGCACGGTAACAAATGCCACAGAAAATGGAGTACAGCAGGCAACTACAGCCATTATAGATAATGATGCAGCGCCCACTGTTACCCTGGCTATTGATGCCGCAATGATTACAGAGGCCGCTGGCATCGCTACGGTTAATGCGACTCTCTCGGCAGCAAGCAGCATGGATGTCACAGTCAACATTTCTATATCGGGAACAGCTACCAATCTTGTCGATTACAACACCAACGCTGCATCAATAATCATACCTGCCGGTTCAACCAGTGCAACAATGCTTATTACTGCAATCGATGATAACCTTTATGAACCAGGTTTAAATGAAGCCATCGTTGCCGATATTCTTACTGTAACGAATGGTAGTGAATCCGGTGTTCAACAGGTCATCACTGAAATAATAGACAATGATGTAGCGCCTCTGGTATCTCTGGGTATTGATACCGCAACGATTAATGAACTTGCATCAGGAGCAGCAACCATAACCGCAACTTTAAGTGCTCCTTGTGCTGCCTCTGTTTCTGTTAATCTGTTATTCAGCGGTACCGCTACAGATGTAATCGATTATACTAAAAGTTCAGCAGTCATTACCATACCAGCAGGGTTGACCACTGGATCAGCAACAGTAACTGCCCTTGATGACAATCTCTATGAGGCTGGAGCAAATGAAACGGTGATCATTGACATCAGCACAGCAACCAACGCTGTAGAAAACGGTGTGCAACAAGTAACAACTGCTATTGTTGATAACCCCAACTTTGATCGCATCTGGATCCAGGATGCCTATCTCAAGGCAAGCAATGGTCAGGCGAATGATTTTTTTGGTGGTTCAGTTTCGATTTCGGGCGATATCATTGCGGCAGGTGCATCTTCCGAAGACAATTCCAACACAGCAATCCAGAATACTGACAATACGAACCCTGTGGCCGATGACGCCCTTGCAATAAGTAGCGGTGCGGTATACGTGTTTAAACGAAATGCAACTACCGGCGACTGGAGCCAGGATGCTTATTTAAAAGCAACCAATGCACAAGCAGGTGACCGTTTTGGTAATGTTTCGATTTCGGGCGATATCATTGCGGCAGGTGCATCTTCCGAAGACAATTCCAACACAGCAATCCAGAATACTGACAACACAAACCCTGCAGCTGATAATGCATTGGCAAGCATGAGCGGCGCAGTGTATGTGTTTAAACGAAATGCCACCACCGGCGACTGGAGCCAGGATGCTTATCTAAAAGCAACCAATGCGGGTATGTATGACGGTTTTGGTAATTCAGTTTCCATTGCTGGTGATTTTATCGCTGTTGGTTCTTTTAGCGAAGCTAATTCCAATACAGCGATTCAAAATATAGACAACGCTTTGCCTGCGGCTGATAATGCTTTGGCACTCGATAGCGGTGCGGTCTATGTGTTTAAAAGAAATGCCACCACCGGCGACTGGAGCCAGGATGCCTACCTCAAGGCCTCCAATGCGGGGACGAGTGATTTTTTTGGAAATCCTGTTTCGATCTCAGGTGATTTCATTGCCGTAGGAGCAAAAACCGAAGACAATTCCAATACAGCAATCCAGAATACCGACAATACCAACCCTGTGGCTGATGATGCTTTGGCACTCAGTAGCGGCGCGGTCTATGTGTTTAAAAGAAATGCCTCCACCGGTGACTGGAGCCAGGATGCCTACCTCAAGGCCTCCAATGCGGGGACGAGTGATTATTTTGGAAAATCTGTTTCGATCTCAGGTGATTTCATTGCCGTAGGAGCATTTACTGAGGCAAATTCCAATACTGCGATTCAAAATATAGACAATGCTCTACCTCTGGCAGATAACGCACTTGGAAACAACAGTGGCGCGGCGTATGTGTTTAAACGAAACACAACGACCGGCGACTGGAGCCAGGATGCCTATCTCAAAGCAGCCAATGCAGGCGTGTATGACAGATTTGGTAATTCAATTTCTATCTCAGGTGATGTCATCGTTGTTGGAGCTTATTGTGAATATAATTCCAATACTGCGATTCAAAATATAGACAACGCTTTGCCTGTGGCTGATAATGCACTTGCAGGTTATAGCGGTGCTACCTATGTATTTAAACGAAATGCCATTAGCGGCGACTGGAGCCAGGATGCCTATCTCAAAGCAACCAATGAGCAGGCATCTGATGGTTTTGGCGTTTCTGTATCTATCTCAAATGACTTCATGGCCGTGAGTTCCCTATACGAATCTAATTCCAATACAGCGATTCAAAATGCCGACAATGCCTTACCTGTGGCCGATGATTCATTGGCCTTCGGAAGCGGTGCGGTGTACGTGTTTAAAAGATAACGGTTTTAATTGTAGGGAACGGCCACACTTCGACAAGCTCAGTGACCATTTCCGTTCCCTACAATACATTATTAGATTCAGGAGAATATATGATTACAGAAACAGACGGAGTAAAGACAGTCAACAATACGGCAACACATCTTGCCAGCAATGATACAATGGAGATGCATGTTTCGCGCGGGTTTACGCCGTGGTTTTTAGAACAGAAAATTTCGCTGGCCATCAGTACGTATCAAGCCGGCAAAGTCATGCTGCTGGGTTTTAATACCAGAGGCGATTTAAATCTGGTGGAGCGCTCTTTGAGCCGCTGCATGGGTCTGGCAATTGACGACGATGCGCAAAATCTGTACGTTGCAGGCCATTACAATATCATGCGCTTTGTTAATGCGCTTCCCGATGGGCAATCGACACCCGACCATGACCGCATTTTTGTACCGCAGGCTACCTTTACCACGGGCGACATTGATACGCATGATATGGCCATAACCAAAAAAGGCGAATTGATTTTTGTCAATACAGCCTTCAGCTGCCTGGCGACGTTATCGCTAACCCATAGTTTTGTGCCGGTCTGGCAGCCGCCCTTTATTACGAATTTGCTTCCCGAAGACAGATGCCACATGAACGGGTTTTGTCTTAACGAAGAGCGCGAGCCTGGTTATGTAACTGCTGTGGCTGATACAGACATGGCTGGTTCCTGGCGCGATAATCGCAGAACCGGCGGAATTGTCATGGATGTTCAAAAAAACGAGATTATTGCTTCTGACCTCTCTATGCCTCATAGTCCGCGAATGCACAACGGTAAGCTCTACATTCAAAATGCCGGCACCGGCCATTTTGGTACCATCGATTTAAAAACCGGTGTATTTGATGAAATTGCCCTGCTGCCAGGTTTTTTACGCGGCTTGGCCTTTAGCGGCAATTACGCGATTGTGGGCGTTTCCAAAAAACGAAAAGACCGCAGTTTTCAGGGGTTACAGCTTGATGATAATCTGGCCGAGCACAAAATGCAGCCCAAATGCGGTATCTATGTGATTGATCTTGCGACCGGTGCAAACATGCACCATGTGGAATTTACAGGCTTTGTTGAAGAACTTTACGATGTGCAGGTTTTACAGGGCGTGCAACGGCCCAATATCATTGGTTTTATGAAAGATGAAATCAAACGAATGTACAGCGTAGGCGAAGACCAGGATAAATTAATAGTTTAACGCAAGATAAATTTTACATTCAGGGAATGGACATCTTCGTTCCCTGAGTAGCGCCGGACTTGGATACGTTTGAGCTTTGCTCAAACACTCAGTCACCGGCGCATATGAAAAACATGCTTCGCATGAGCGAAGGGCGGCGGTTGCAGCGAGGGGGGAAAATTCCCCCCTCATTAAAAATGAGGAAAATATATGAATGAAAAACAAAAAAATTATCTGCTAATCACAGCGGGAGTTCTTATCGCCCTGCTTGTGGGCAAAATACTGTTTCAAAAACCTGTATATATTTCACAACCTGCTGCAGTTGACGAAAAGGGTAAAAAATCCGGACTATCTCCCTACCACGATCACCAGGTAAAAAACACCATCATGAAAAACCGAAGCGATGTTATCAAATGCTACAATGTCTTTGTTGACAGCAAACCAGAAAATTCAGATGGCCCTATGAAAATTGATTTTGAGATCGACAGAGACGGTGATGTTATCAGAGCAGGCAAAGTAGGCGGAATAGGCGATGAAAAAATGAGCAAATGCGTGGTTGAGGCTATAAAAAAATGGAAATTCCCGGAACCAAATATTCCTGCACCGGTATATGTAGATCATACATTTAACTTTACAAAGGCTACACCAGAAAATACAAAACCTAAAACATAAGGTCGTTCACCTGCGCCTGTTCAAAAACTCCTTTGCGATTCCGGGTAGTTCGCACCGCCTGAATTTTCAGGCCCAAACGATTTCATTGTAAAAAAAATTCCAGGGGGGTTCGCCCGAAACCATGTTCGGGCGAAGGGGGCCTCCCCCTTTTTTTATCTTTAAAAAAGCCGAAAAATAAGTCATAAAAATACCTTGACGCCATTTTCTAAAAAATGAGTTCATCGTATTGTGTCAAAGTAAGGGATTTCAAATGAAGGCAAAAGTTGAAAATATAGAGAGTGGCCGGTTGACTCTGTTGCTCTACCCTGATGACGATAGCAACGAGTGTAAGGGCTGTTCGATGGAAAGCGGCTGTGGTTTAAGAAAAGTAGATTCTATCACCTTAAACCAGAGTAAAGAGACGACCTCTTTGAAAGTCAATGAATTTATTGATGTAGAAATTCCCCCGCATAAAATTGTTTTGCTCAGTTCACTGGTATATCTTTTACCTCTGCTCTGTATGATTGCGGCTGCCCTTTTGGTTCGTTCTTACAGTGAAACTATTATTATATTTTCTGCTTTTTCAGGACTTTTCGCTGGTTTTTTGATAAACTATGTATGTAATAAATTTTTATCACTCGATAAACTGGTGGTTATAAGGAGTATGAAATGAATACAATTATTATAACTGCCTTAAGCCTGGGATTACTGGCTTTTGCCATGGGTGTAATGTTATATTACGCTTCTATATTTTTTTATGTTGAAGAAGATCCTCTAATCGAAGAGGTTAACGAGATTTTACCCCAGGCGAATTGTGGTGCGTGTGGTGTTCCCGGCTGTTTAAACTTTGCCGAAAAACTTGTAAAGACCAGAGATATGGGGCTTTTTTGCCCTGTGGGGGGTAATGACCTCGCTCTGGATATTGCTTCTTTAATGGGTCTTGAGGCTGTTGAACGAAGCAAGATGGTTGCGCGCGTAATGTGCCAGGGAGGAGATCATGCTACCCGCACCGGCGAATACAAAGGAATTAAATCTTGCAAAGCGGTAGCTATAGCCCGACAGAATGATTTTACCTGCTCTTATGCCTGTCTGGGGTACGGTGATTGTGTTGCGGTATGTGATTTTGATTCGATTCACATAATAAATGGTGTTGCCATCGTAAATGAAGAAAAATGCACAGCATGCAATGACTGTATTATTGAGTGTCCAATAAATATTATAGAGTTGCAACCCTATGATAAAACTGTTTTTATTGCCTGCCGCTCACTCGATCCGGGAGGGCCTGTTCGAAAATACTGTTCCGTCGGCTGCACCGGATGTAAACTTTGTGTAAAAGCATGCACCTTTGAGGCCATCCATTTTGACAATAATCTTGCGGCTATTATTCCCGAAAAATGTACGAACTGCAACGACTGTGTTACAGAGTGTGATACCAATACCATAGTGGTTTCCCTGAAGGGTATGGCAGAAATAAAGGAGTCGATCAAATCAAATGAGAAAGTCGCTCTTTAAACCGGTAACCTTTAAAAAGGGTGGAATTCATCCTTTAGAAAACAAACACCTTTCGGCCCATAAAGCCATCGTGGAACTGCCTCTACCTGATCAGCTTTCTATTAATTTAAGCCAGCACCTCGGAAAAAAGGCAAAAGCCATTGTAGAAAAAAAACAAGTGGTCTGTATCGGTGATGTTATTGCCGAAGCTGATGGCCCCTTTTCTGCTTTGATTCATGCTCCGGCAAGCGGAACCATCAAACGTATTGAAGAAAAACTTTCAGCTCAGGGTATCATGGAGACAACAATTGTTATTGAGGTGAACAAAGAAAAAACCGGGATTGATAGATCAAAGTTTGAGACCTTGAATGAAATAGATCTCTCTTCTTTTTCACGTGAAGAGCTGATTAAAAAAATTCAGCAAAACGGTATTGTGGGCCAGGGAGGAGCAGCTTTCCCGACACACATGAAACTTTCACCTCCACTTGATAAACAAATTGATGTTTTAATTATTAATGGTGCTGAATGCGAACCATACCTTACTGCTGACCATCAGCTGATGCTCGAAAAAAGTATGGAAATTATAAAAGGAACACTTGTTCTTGCGAAAATTCTGGGAGTCGAGCACACATTTATTGGTATTGAGCAAAACAAATTTGATGCTATTGATCTTTTTACAAAAATTTTAAACGATCAAAATATCACCCATATACAGGTGATACCATTAATAACCAAATACCCCCAGGGGGGAGAGAAGCAGTTAATCAACGCTATTACCGGTCGTGATATACCCAGCGGACAGCTCCCCTTTGATATTGGTGTAGTCGTTCATAATGTGGGTACCGCTTTTTCCATTTACGAGGCGCTCTACTATAATAAACCTGTTATGGACAGGGTTACTACCATTACGGGTTTTGTTAAAAACCCCGGGAATTTTCGTATAAAAATAGGCACCTCATTTCAACATGCAATTGATACAGGTGCTCAGGGTTTCCTTGATGAAGAGAGAGTACGTTCAGTTATCAATGGCGGCCCCATGATGGGGCAGTCTGTGCGCCAACTTGATGTTACTGTCATGAAAGGAACCGGCGGAATTGTTGCCCTGGCTGATGCAGAGATTACTTATCAGGATGAGGGGCCCTGTATTCGATGCAGCCGCTGTATCGATGTATGCCCCATCAATTTAATGCCACTACAACTGGCTGATGATACAATTATGAACAATGGAAAATTATTAAGAGATGCTCTTGATTGTATCGAGTGCGGTAACTGCAGCTATATTTGCCCTACCAATCGAAAACTTGTTCACTGGATCAAAATAGGAAAAAAGGTCTACAGAACATGGAAAGTACAAGAAGAAAAATTTAACAAAAACATTTAAAAGAATCTTATGAAACCATTAATATTAACATCTGCTCCCCATATAAAAAGCAAATCCACCTTACAACAAATCATGTACGATGTTGCACTGGCTCTGGCACCTGTTTCTGCCTGGAGTATCTATCTTTTCGGATGGAAATCAGTAGTTGTGATTGTCACTGCAATTGCATCTGGTCTTGTATTTGAAGCGGCTGCCCTTAAAATTCAAAAAAAAGCACAAATCATGAAAACTGTTTTTGACGGAAGCGCTATTGTTACCTCTCTGCTTCTTGCATTAAATATGCCCCCTGCTTCGCCCATATGGCTGACAATAACAGGAAGCTTTGTGGCTATTATTATAGGTAAACATACGTTTGGTGGTCTTGGTTACAATATTTTTAATCCTGCGCTGGTTGCCCGTGTCTTTCTTCTGATTTCTTTTCCTATGCAAATGACGAGATGGATATCGCCCAACGGATTTAATTCAGAAGAGATTACTGTTGCGACCCCCCTTGATGTGTTAAAAGTTTCAGGTCTGCAAAAAATGCAGGAGAGCTTTAACATGAATGATCTCTTTAATGGTTATAGTACAGGTAGCCTGGGTGAAATGTCTGAACTTCTGCTTTTAATCGGAGCAGCATATCTTTTTTTTCGAAAGGTAATAACATGGGAGATTCCTGTAAGTATGCTTCTTGGACTTTTTCTTTTTACAGGAGCATTCTATCTGGTTGACCCTTTAAAATATGCCTCACCTTTTTTCCATATGGTAACAGGCGGTGCAATACTGGGAGCTTTTTTTATGGCAACGGACATGGTAACCTCGCCCATTACCAGAAAAGGAATGTTGATTTTTGGAGCCATGACCGGAATAATCACAGGAATCATTCGTATTTTAGGAAGCTACCCCGAAGGTGTCTCTTTTGCAATTATAATGATGAATGCTTTTGTACCTTTAATTGATCGTTATACAAAAGTAATTAAAATTGGATCAGACAAAAAAAGATGACACGTATACAAAAAGAAAGAGTATTATCATGAAGGCCAATAAAAAAGATATTTTTACTTTAACAACCATTACAACCATAGCTGCTATTATGCTCGCATTTGTATTTACCTCTACCAGAGATCAAATTGAACTTGCCCAGGAAAAATTAAGACAGGAGGCTCTTTCTCAGGTTATGCCTTTTATGCACTCTGCCTATGAACGTAAAATATTTGTTTTTCAAAATATGGAAGTTCCCATCTACGCAGTGCATGAAAATGGTGAACTTCAAGGTGCTGCCCTTGAGCTTACCTCAAAAGAAGGATATAGTGGTAACATTGTTTTTCTACTTGGTATTAATAAAGAAGAAAAAATTACCGGGTTAAAAATCATTAAACATGCCGAGACACCTGGGCTCGGTGCAAAAGCTGTTTTAAAAAAATGGTGGGGACAGTTTCTCGATAAGAAAAAACCTGAATTCCATTTCAAGGTAAAAAAAGATGGCGGTGATGTAGATTCCATTACAGCATCGACTATTACTTCAAGGGCAATCGCAAACAGTGTTGATTTTGGACTGGATCTTTTTCATGAATATCTCAACAATAATTCTGTAAAATCTCAAGAGGAGAAAAAAAATGGAAAACAATCAGAAAGCCAAAACCTCAAGGCAAAAAAAAGAAACTTTATCAAAAATATACTTTGAAGGGTTGTGGAACTCAAACCCTGTTCTGGTTATGTTGCTCGGACTTTGTCCAACGTTGGCCGTTACCAGTAGCGCAAAAGATGGTTTCGGCATGGGAGTCGCCACATTTGCAGTTCTTACAATGTCCAATGTAGTAGTTTCATCAATTAGAAAAATAATACCTCATAAAATGAGAATTCCTGCTTTTATTGTAGTCATTGCAGCATTTGTTACCATGATTGATCTAATGATGCAGGCATACACCCCCAAGCTCAGTGAAAGTCTGGGTCTGTTTATACCTCTGATTGTAGTGAACTGCATTATACTTGGCCGAGCAGAAGCTTATGCCTATAAAAGGACTGTTTTTTTTGCATTAAATGATGGAATAGCAATGGGGCTGGGGTTTACGATCACACTAACGATTATGGGTGCAATCAGAGAGATAACAGGAGGTGGCTCAATTTTTGGTTATTCTCTTTTTGGAGAAAGTTTTAATCCGGCGCTGATCATGATTTTACCACCAGGTGCTTTTTTAACTCTCGGTTATATGCTTGCTCTGCGCAATTATATAAATAATCGAAAGGAATCAGCACAAAAAGATAATTTAGCAACTTAAGTATAAAGGAGAAAACAGTGGACGGACATATTTCATTAACATACTATATTTTGCTGACCATTAACTCAATTTTTGTCAGCAACATAATTTTTGCAAAATTTTTAGGAATCTGCCCTTATCTGGGAGTTTCTAAAAAAATTGATACTGCCTTTGGAATGGGAATGGCTGTCACTTTTGTCTTAACTCTCTCAAACGCTTTTACCTATATAGTTCAAAAGACCATACTGGTTCCCTTTCATCTTGAATTTTTACAGACCATTGCTTTTATTTTAATTATCGCATCACTGGTACAATTTGTAGAAATTTTTATGAAAAAAAAGTTAAATGTATTGTATCAATCTTTAGGAATTTATCTGCCACTTATTACCACCAATTGTGCCATTCTTGGTCTGGCAATTCTGGCCATGCAAAAAGAGTATAATTTTATTACCTCAATTGTTTTTGCCCTTGCAAATGGACTAGGTTTTCTGTTGGCAATAATTTTATTTGCAGGTGTTCGAGAAAAACTCGAATATGCACAGATCTCACCTGCATTAAAAGGAGCGCCTGTTTCTATTATTACGGCAGCTATAATTTCCATGGCATTTATGGGTTTTTCTGGCCTGGTAAAAATTTGAAAAAAAATATCCGTCTATTTATACCAATCATTGTTATTATTGCACTGACTTGGTACTACCTATTTAATACCACTTCTTTGCTGAAATGTGAATTTTATTCCATGGGTGGAATTCTTACTGAAATTAAAGGCTCTGGTATAAACAAGACGCAATTTCAATCCATGTGCCTTGAAATAGAAAATTTATATGACAAACTCGAAGATCAATTCAGCGACTACCGTGAAAACTCCATAGTTTCTCAAGTCAATAGAGACGGGTACAATAAATGGGTTTCTCTACCTGATGAAACCTATTATGTTATCTCAAACGCAATTAATATTGCTGAAAAAAGCAACCACTATTTCGATATTACTGTTTTACCTTTGGTGCTTATGTGGAAAAAACATGCCCGGGCAAACACATTTCCTGAAACTCAGGAAATCAAAGATACACTTGATAAAATATCAAGCAATTATATTTTTCTTAATCCTTCTGAAAAAAAAATAAGATTTAAAAAAAAAGGTGTTAAAATTGATCTCGGTGCCATTGCCAAAGGCTATATGACCGATCTTGCTATTAGTCTTATGATAAAAAGAGGTTTAAAACGTGCTTTGATTAACAGTGGGGGAAATATTGTTGTCTATAGCGCTGCGGAAATTTCTGAACCCTTTAATCTGGGTATTTATAATCCTGATGAAAATGGAGTTCAGGCCACTATTGAAATATTTAATGGAGCACTTGTTACATCAGGAAACTACAACAGATATTTTGAAATTAAAGAAAAAAAATATTCACATATAATAGACCCACATACTGGATATACTTCAAAAGGATGCCATTCGGTCACCATCCAGGCAGAGACCGGAATGATGGCCGATGCCTATTCTACTGCTATTTGTTCCAGTGGAGAAAATCCGCCGCCTTTTAAACTTCCTCAAGAGATAAAAGTACATCAATTCATGAAGGGTGAAATGAACTAATTTTTTAATCAAAAACTGATCTCTTTATAAAGATTTATTGATCGTTATTAGACCTTGGCAATAAACAGAAGAAAGCACCAAATATGTAAATTCATCAGGCAATTGAAAATCGCGCAGAGTCATCTAATTCTGATTGAGAATGGGTATATAAAAGTTTTTTTGCAAAAGCAATATCAAGGGCATGCCCACCTTTGGAACCAAGAAGATGACCAACAATCGGTCTTCCAATAATCGATAGATCTCCAATCATATCTAAAATCTTGTGAAACAGTGCTTCATTTAAATAGCGCTGCTCATTTAATGTTCCTTCTGTGGTAAAAACCAGAACATTTTCTGTAGATCCACCCTGTGCCAAACCGCGGCTTTTTAATATTTCATAATCTTTCATAAATCCAAACGTTCGGGCTCGGCTGATATGTTCCATAAAAAGTTTATCTGTATAGGATATCTGGGTAGACAAATTTTTCAGTAACGGATGTGCATAGTCAATACTATAAGAAATTTTAAGATCTTTATCTGGCAAGCCCACAATATAACGATTGCCATCAGAGACCATCACCGGAGTCTTTATAATTAGTGGTTTCACCTCGGTTGAAAACTCATGAAATTCACATTGCTGCAAAATTTCAAGAAATGGATAAGCCGATCCATCGAGTATAGGAATTTCATTTCCCCCCTGAATCTCAATAATTATGTCGGTTATATTCAAGATATAAAGCGCAAACATAAGATGCTCTATAGTTTGAACAAAATATTTGCGTTTGCCTATAGTTACAGCAAGGGATGTATCGATAACATTGTCAACAGTTACCGAAAGATAGTTTTTCTCATGATTTTTGCCCCGATAAAAAAGAATTCCCTGCCCTGCTTCAGCGGGATAAAAAGTTAATCTGGTATTTTCACCGGAATGAAGACCAATACCTTCGATTGTTCCACTCTCTTTAATCGTTTTACGAAACTGAAGCTTCTTTCTTTGAAGCTTCAGATCGATATTGTTGATAAATTTCAACATGAAGTTACTATATAAAATCAATTCATAATTTGTATATCAGTTTTATCACTTATCATGGCCGTGTTCGGCAGCTTCATCGGAATCACCAGCAGGAGTGGCTTCCTCACCACCTACATCTGGTACAATTCCATGAATGGATGCACGCAGAGCAGAAATATCTGCCTCTGTTAACCTGGCTTCCGGATGAAGTAGTTTATAAGACATCGGAGGCATTTCACCTTCTCCAACCTCTTCGAGAACATGCTTTAACTTCTTGTTTTTCTTTTTCCAGTCCATTTCATTCCATCGGGAAAAATTCAACTCTTCACGACCTTCGTTAATATGATGGGCTATTACTATCGAAAAAAGAGGTAATTTTACATACCATGGGTGAAGAGTTTCATTGCTGTGACAATCAAAACAGGCTTTTTTAAGCAGCTCATCGCTCTTTTGATCAATGATAACACCTGTGTGTCTCTGCTCCGGATTTACCTTCGGATACATCATTAATCCGATAACCCATAAAAAACCGAATAAACCAAAAGCGCTTAATAATATTTTCATTTTTGAATTCATAATATTTCCTTATATAAAACACAAAAAAAGATGCTTATATACAGACAATAAAAAAACCTCAATTTTCTGGAAAAGAAATTTCTAAAATATTCATAAGTATAATGATATGTTCTACCTGCTTTCTCGCATTGCACATTTTTAAGCAATGGCTGAAACTTTAGCCCATACATAATCTGAAACATACTTTAGCTGCTGTTCCATAGCTCTACCATGATCCCATCTTATTTGATCCAGTTTACTTGAACCCTGTTTTCATTTTCAGCATAATTTATTTTCAACTTTCCGCCAAATGATTTTTTTAATGCCTTTCCGATTCTTACTGGCAAATGAATGTCGGTAGTATCAACGGTTATGCTATTTTCCTCATAGGATTCATTTATTATCTTGTTCATGGGATGATCGCTGCTCTCTCTATGCTCTTCATTATGAATGGTATTAATGATCTGCTCAATATGATCACCTGGAAACGAACCTTTGATCAATAATGTTCCTGCGGGATAATTATCTTTTTTTCTGTGACAGGCGGAGCAGATGATAGTTTTTGCATCTTGTGGTTTATCTTTCCACTGCCATCGTCCATTTAAATATACAGCATGACAAGAGGGGCAGTATGCAGGTTCAGAAAACTTTTTATCCATTTTATATGAATCAAAAGATCTTTTATTTAAAAGTCTGTCAAATTTTACTCTTAAATTATGAATTCTGGAGAAATTGTTCATATTATCCTCCTGATTATAATATACAAAAAGAGAAGAATTTAAACCAGATTTATTTTATAAAATGTTCCATTAAATACAATCTAGATAACATGCTACAATTATAGCGAAAAATTTATTTATGAAAGCGCAATAAAAAAAATATTTTTTTAAATTCAAAATGGGGTGCCGGTGCCCTTTTCAGGGCGCAGGCAGGGGCATTGGTTTATGATAAAAAGAAGTAAAATGCTTCACGCCCCTTTTTATAAAATATAATTTAATAGTCTGTTATAGTAATTTCCCTGATGGTCCTTGCCCAGAGATGATACCCTCTTTCATTGAGATGAAGACCATCCCACATGAAAAGTTCTTTAATGGGCTGTCCTTCTTTAGTCAGCATTTTTGAAGCAATATCAATAAAAATAAAGTACTTTGTCTGAGTCGAAAAATCTTTAATCATCTGGTTGGCCTTCTGAATTTCAGGCCAGTAGCTCCAGCGATTTTCACAGGGCTTTATAGAGATAAAATAAATTTTCGTATCAGGAAGCTTTTCGTGAATATATTGTGTCAGTTTTTTTGTATTTTCAAGAAGTTTTTCGGGTGTGATTTTTTCTCCCTCGGTCAAATCATTGTCTCCGGCATAGAGAACCACCAGCTTGGGATTATAAGGAATAATAATTCTATCTGCATAATAGAGCAGGTCACTCATGCGTGCACCACCAAATCCTCTGTTAATAACATACATGGGCCGCATATCGTCGCGCAAACTCTCCCACTCTTTAAAAGTAGAACTTCCTACAAATAAAATTCCATTGGCAAATGGTTTACGCTTTTTATCTGCGGATTCGTATCGCTGAATCTCTTTTTCCCATACAGCAGGATCGCTGTTTTGCACTTTGCTATAAATAAGATAACTTTTAATCATGGATCGGCCAATGAGCATTATCATAATTGCGGTGGTTACGATTACAGTGATGCGATAAATTTTTTTCATTTTTTCATTATTCATAGATTTGCCTTTATAAAAGTGTTGAGTTTAAAAAATAATCTGTTTGTTGCGGGTCAATCGTTAAAAAAAGAATATCTTGAAAAATAAATTTGGGGTTAAATTATATAATCTTAAAACAGGTAGGCCAGCTCTCCGCCGATATTCCAATATTGAGCATATGAAATAGGCCCTTTAAAAAAGTGGTCCACATTTTGATTGACTAAATCTGCTCCGAATTCTCCTTTTTTAAGCGTATGGTTGATTTTTTTCGAGAATATCCAGCCGTACCCCCCATGAAGTGAAAGCGAGACTCTATTTAATATAATGATACCAACTCCTGCATTTGCTTCTAATACGGGAGCTGCTGCTGAAATATCCAGACTCAGCTCCTCTGAATTATACAGGGTTTCATTGGAACTTTTCCATTGCCACTGGCGATAAGAATAACTGTACCCCTCTTTTAATCCGGAATAAAATCTGAAATATTTATTACTGGGCCAAAACAATTCAATAAATTCAACTCTTTGAGATAACAATACCATTCCATTTATCATGGACAAATGGGTCTCTACCTGAACAGTTTCTGAAATTAAATTTATATCGTAGTTTTTCTGAAAATTTACCAACTGAAGTTGCGTATCTACTCCGAGACTGAAAAATCTGTTCAGCTTGTAATCATAGCCCAGAGAAAAATTATATATATCGGGAACAGAACTGTTTTTCCAGCCATAATTAATAATGTCCTGGTTTAAATCATAAACAATAGATGGCACAGCGACCTCACCCATTCCCCAACCGGCAGAAAATGTTATAGCAGAGCGGTGCTTTAGTACGCTCTGGGCTTTTCTGATTTTTAATGTAAGTCCGCTTCGAGTCAGATATATTTTTTCTTTTTCATTTTCGTAAAGATACCATGCCTGAATTTTTTGACTTTTTACAATTACCTCTTCGAGCTCCAGAGAATCTTTTTCTACAATTTTTTGAATCTTCTTCTTTTTTAATGTAATCATACCATAACGGGATTTGAATTCAAGGGTTTTCGCTGTCTCAGAAACAACTTCGCCAGAAATCACGTCACCATTTTTCTGCACAATAATTACAGGATACAGATAGAGCAGAGGTAAAAAAAACAAAAAAAAACCTGCAAAGATTTTCATTATTCTACAACAGTTTCGATATCACGTACTGGTATTTTCAATTCACCTGAATCATTCTGGATCACCAGATGAACATCTCCATCAATTGCCGATAATTTGCCGCTCAAACGATCTCCACTTTTCATTAACAATACTATTTTTTTATTTAAATATTTTTTATAAACAGAATCAAGGCTCGTCCATTTTATTTTTCCCTGATCAATTAATTTATCAAGCTCTTGCCTGTTTATTACAGAAGCCCCTTTAAAAGAGGTGGAATAAGGGGCGTCATGCTCTGTTATTTCTATAATTTCATTTGCACTGTTCAACTTGAAAAGGGCAATTTTCCCATCTGTAAGATTTATCGTTGTACGTCCATCTTTTGCAATCAAAGTAAACTTTGTTCCAAGAGGAGATAGCCCACCGCCGGGAAAATGAAACCAGGTCTCTCTGGCCAGGTTCGTATGGTCAATTTCTGCATGCAACGAACCCTCTTTTAAAAGCAAGTGTGTATATTTGCTGGTTTTGTTTGCAACAGATGATCTACTCTGAGCCGTTAAAACAATCGCCTGCATCTCAACAATAGAGAGAGCTTCAAGCTGGGTAAAATGACTTTCAAGCTTCTCTTTTTTCATCTGCGCCACATTTATCTTTTCTTTTCTCTGCTCTTCTTTTATGGAAGGAATTATAATATTATCTGGTTTGTTATAAATATTTTTCTCGTTACCTGTAGTTACACTTTCATGATGACCTTCATTAACTTTTTTGTTTGAGGGACTCAATGGTTGTGCAAAGGGTTGTTCTACACTCTCGTTATGAATTTGAGCCATTTTTTCATTGGTCTGCACAGAATTATAATTATTAAAAATAATAAATAATAGCCATGTTGCAGCTGTAGCTGCTACAGAAATTCCACCAATCCAACTTAGGTAATTACTGAATAATGTTTCCAGAGTGGAACTTTTCTTAATCTCTTTTTGATTTTCTATTTTTGCATAAATACGATTCCAGAGCTCATCAGGAAGATTCTGTTTTTCAATACTTCTGTACTTTTGCTTTAGGTTCGCAGAAAAAAACTCTTCCTGACTTTCAGGCGCACCTCTTTTGCCTTCAAGAAATTGAAGTACATATTCTATAATATTTTTTTTACTCAAACCAGGCATTTAAAAATTATACCATCCATTTTTTTGAAATGTTTCCCTTAATTTTTTTACTATCTTTTCCAGGTCCCTTCTTATTTGACGTTCACTTTTTTTCACAATATCTGCAATCTCTTTTTGCTTTAACTCATGATACCACCGAAGTTCATAGATCTCCTTTTCCTCCTCTGTAAAACCGGTCAGCCCGTCTTTCAAAAGGGCAAGCATATCTTTCTTCATTACCAATGTTTCAGGATTATCTATTCCCCCTGATGATAATTCATTCTGACCATCTATATTCATCGATAAAACTGCCTCAATACTGTCTGAAGACTCTTTCAGGTTCTGTTTGTAACTCTTATAAAGCAAATTTCTGGCTATTCCAAAAAGATAGGCTTTTTCATTTTCAATGGCCACTCTTTTTTTAAAAGCATTGTATAATTGTATAAATGACTCCTGAACAATATCTGCTGCAGAATCACGATCAATGCGTTTACTCAGATAACCCATTAATACTGGTGCTTCCAACTTGTAAACCTCACTCAGTCTGGTCTCTATTGATAAACTTTCATCCATCTGCCTAAGCAAACTTTTGAACTCTTTTCATCATGTACATTCTTTAAAATATCAAGGAGATAAGGTTATACAATTTTTCCCCTCCTGTTTCGAAAAACTTAAAGCCTTGCTAGCTTTTTCCAGCAGTTCATTTTCATCATTTGTACTTTTATCTATTGCAGCAATCCCTGCACTCACTGTTAAATGCAAACTAATCGGGACTCCCTTAAATGTAAAAATATTTTCTTCTATTTTTTTCCGCAATCTTTCTGCTGCCATTCTCGCAGCATTCAATGAAGTTTCAGGTAATACCAAAACAAACTCATCTGCCACAGATCTGATTACCGGATTTCTTTGACGGGAAAGCTCATACACCGAACTTACCGGCTGTCCTAAAAGCTGACCTACCTGGCTTAAAATTACATCACCAAAACTATAACCTTCAATTTCATTACAGGTCTTGAAATTATCAATGTTCAAACATATTACACTGAGCTCTTTGTAGTTTTTCACCGCATATTCAAACTCTTTTTTTAACCGCTTTAGAAGATATTTCCTGTTTCCCATGCCGGTTAGTTCATCGATGAACACCATAGAAGAGATCTGGCTGATCAGCTGAACAAGTGAATTTTTTGCTTCTCCAAAATTGACAAGTTCAGATACCGCAGAAAGCTCCTGCTTCATTTTTTGCAGTTCAAAACGTGCTGCATTCGACATAACCTTTTTTTCCGTAAAATTTAATGTGTCGTTATTTGCCACCATTTTTCCTCCCATATTCCACTATAATAATAGTGTTCGCAAAATATCAATTTGAGGACATCATTTTTATTTTATATCAAGACATTTTACTGATTAAAAAGGTTCGCCTTCAAACGTATGTTTTCTTGAGCGTTGCGATTCGCCTGAGATAATCCAGCATTTGAAAAACGACTTTGCAGCAGGAGAATCGCCTGATTTAAATAATTTTATGTGAGAGATAACATCAATAAATTTCCATTTTACTGATTTACCGGCAGGCAAATCAAGCAAATAATTATTATGCTCTTTTATTAATTATTCGTATCCGACTGAATTTCGCCATCAAGAATTTCAATTTTTCTTTTAGCATATCGAATAACCCTGTCATCATGAGTACTGAAAACAAAAGTGGTATTGTACTTTTCATGCATTTTACTCATTATTTCCATTATAGTCAATGCACTTTTCGTATCGAGGTTTGCAGTAGGCTCATCTGCCAGCACGATCCTGGGTTTACTGATTAGAGCCCTTGCTACTGCTACCCTCTGTTTCTGACCACCCGATAGTTCATCAGGCTTTTTATGTGAATGCTCCTCGAGGCCAACAGCCTTCAAAAGCTCCATTCCCCGTTCATCACCATCTGAATGTCCTTTGCCATCAACAGCCAAAGGTACCATTACATTTTCCAGAGCAGTTAAAACAGGTATTAAATTAAATCCCTGAAATATAAATCCAATCTTTTCTCTGCGAATATCAGCAAGTGAATCAAAGTCTGTCGTTGCTATAAGATTACCATCAAAATATACCTCTCCTGAAGTGGGTGCCATTAAAAAACCCAGAATATTCAAAAGAGTACTTTTCCCCGAACCCGATGGTCCGCTGATTGCAGAAAAATCTCCCTCCATGATGTCTATATTCACAGATTTTAACGCCTGAATTCGTGCATTACCTTTTCCGAACTCCATTCCGACTTTTTTTACCTGCATAATTTTACTTTTTTTCATATATCCTCCAGATATTATCTTCTAAAATTAAAAAGCCCCGTTTACTTCTACCGCTAAAGTATACTCATAAGGAAAGAAGGCTCCATAATGCGATTGGTCATCACCATATGGTAATGATGCCATCATGGAAAGCTTCAAATTATCATTTACATTATCCGAAGCACGAATAGAAAAAATTGCTTCCTTGTGAGCAAAACCATATATTCCATTTATAAAAAAATCATATCTATCATCAAGTTGAAGGTAATGCATAGAAAGCATTCCATAATCCTTTAAAGGAGTTTTTATTCCTCCATCACTTAACGTATTTAAAATCCCTAAAAGATAAAGCTGCCGTTTCATTCCAGGTTCGACAATTTTATCTGGCCGGTCATCCTGATGAAGATATTCTGCTACAAAACCAAATTCATTTGAAATATCAAATCTTGATCCCAATAGATAATCAAAATAATCAGATTTCGAAACTGCAAGATCAGAAAAAGCTTTATCGGGCTTTTTGTAATGTATGACTTCACCATGAAATTCAATATAGTTCCCCAGATAACGACTGTACGATACTCCGGGCTGAAAATCCTGATTAAGGTAATAATAAATAAAATTCAAATCACCTTTAAATATATTAAAATAAAGTCGAACAAAATAATCCATATCATCTTTTGTCCAGCTTTTAGAGCCTCTTTCAAAAACAAAAAGGGGTTGTGGTGATTGTTTTTTTTTCACCAAAACTGGTTCATAATTTTTTACAGGTATGCCAAATTTATTTTCTGCAAAATCAGGCAAAACAGCTGCTTGTACAGTAAGCTGTGAAAAAAAATCATATGCAAACATAACTGTTTGAGAAACTGTGAAAACCCAGACTCCTGAACGAACAAGCGGATCACCGGGCTGAGCACTCATACTGTTATGCCGATCCATTGGATTTTCAAATATTCCCGGTGAAAAAATTCTTCGGTATTTTCCTGCTAAAACCGAAAAACCATGCGCACTGTAGATGTCTAAAAATGCCTCGTTGAGGCCTACTTTATCATTATAATCTTTTTCAAATATCGGACCTCCCGTTGAATAAAGAGTAGAATAAAGTGCCTGTACATCAAGACGACCGGCAAGGTATTTTAAATTATTAAAAGTAAGCTCAAGTGAAAGTTCTGTCGTTGCGGACTTCTCTTCCATAAATGATAACTGGCTTCCCTGATTTACACCACTCTTCAAAGGAGAATAATTAAATGTAGAAATCGTAAAAATTCTTCTGTTAAAATTTTCAAATAATGAACTCGTGGTTTCGACTCTACTCAACTGTTCATCTTCCATTTCAGCATCTTCAACCAGCTGCTGGGCATGAATTATGGTAAAACCTGAGATTAAAAATATAACTGATAATAATTTATGAATATACTTTCTCATTGTCTTTATTTGCCCAGGCTCTCCTGGAGAAAACGGGAGTCCGGAAGATTTTCTTTCTTATTGAAATCCATTATTTCCAGATGTGTTCTTTGTCCGGTAACAACATTTTCCATTACCAATTGAGCAGGACGTATTATTCCATGGAAATTTTTTACATCTCTGTATTTCAATGTTTTTAAATGGTGACCCGAATTGTCGTAAAAATATTGCTGTATCGGCTGATTATCTTTCTTGTTTACCCACAATCTGATTATAAAGTAGGTAGTTGCTTTTTCAGGCTTTGCCGTCATATCGATAACAATCTGCTTCTCTGACTCTTTAATAACATGTACATTGTACTCTTCAAGCCAGTTTAACTTCATCACATCGGCATTGTTAAAATCACCGTTTGCAATAGAATCTCTGTCTGCAAGTCTTACAACTTTTCTTGAATCAGGCAGATAGCTCCATATTTCGCCATCTTTATTTAATATCTGCCTCCCCGACTCTGTCGCCGGAGATTTAAAAATTATATGAATGGTTCTGCTATTTTTGGCCAGAATATCAAGAAGATAACTCTTTTCTGTTCCGTCTGTACGATAGTTCGTAAACCGGTAGGATGCCTGCCACTCTCCGGGAGAAAGTTTTTTTAAAACTTCACCAACTACAGATTCTGCCTTTTTATCTTTTCCGGAATTTTCTGCTGTTAAACCAGAACTGATTATCAAACCTATCAGAATTAAATTTAATTTAATTATTTTCATTTTTTCTCCTTATTAAAAACTTTATAATAATAAACAAGTTATATATGCACCATCGCTTCTAACGGACTTAGCCTTGAAGCCGTATATGCCGGATACAGGGCTCCAATAATTCCAGCCACAAAACCGACAAAGGCTGTTATCACAGTAAATGCAAAGGTTGCATAGGGCCTTAATATCACCGGAGTATCTGTGCCCGGAATAGTAAAACTGATTCCAAAGCTGTTTAAAAGAATCAGCAATATTCCGCCCCCTATAATGCCAGCGATGGTTCCAGCTGTACTGATCATTCCGCTTTCTATTAAAAAAAGAGTCATGATATGCCTTCTTCTATATCCAATGGCCATCAATGTTCCTATTTCACGAGTTCGTTCCGATACTGTCATTAGACTGGTGATTACAATAGCTACAGTTACAAACATTACAATGATCACCATGATAACTCCATAAAAACCATTCTGCAAAGCCATCACGTTCACAAAAAATTTTTGAACCTCATCCCAGGGATAAGCCTCGAGATCATATTTATCCAGAATCTTGTTCAAACTTTCTGCAACTTCAAAGCGGTATTTCGTATTATCAAGAGAAAGAAGTATCTGGGTTACCCTTTCCGGTGCGCTCAACAAATCACGCGCACTGTTTAATATCATATATAAAATTGTTTTATCAGCTGTGGGGTTAGATGTCTCCATAACCCCACCGAGCCGGGCTGTCATGGAACGCTGAGAACCATTCAAATCCATTGTAAGCAAAATCAATTCATCGCCAATCGTAGCCATTCGTTTTGTTCCATTTTCTTCAATAAAAAATCCCTCCTGCATATAGGGACCTATCAATGCCTGATGATATTCCGAAACCTCTGCTTTGAGATTTTTCATGGATCCTTTGGACAGAGGCTTGTTAAAATCTATATCATCCGTAGCCGCATCACCAACATCACCTGTAATATTTTTAGAAAGAACAATAGAATGCTCCAGAACTGGATTTAAAAAAGAGGCCTCTTTATCCGCTCTCAGCATTGTTTTCAATCGGGGTGAGACCAGCTCCTCTGTAACAGGATCAACTGCAATTGCCATAAAAGGTGTAGTTGTTTGTGATAATTGATGATTTACCATACCCGCGAACTGCAGACGTGGCGCTGCAGCCGTAACATGAGGCATCTCCAGAATCTTTGTTTTCAGTTCCTCGTTGTAGACAAAAGTATAATCAAGAGACTTTGCTGGCAATGCCTTTCGATAACCTTTTTTTGAAATTTGAATTTCCCCGGACATACCCTTTGTCATATTTTCAACAATTTCACGTTGCAGACCATTGATAAATCCTCTTACAGTAAATACAAAGGCAATCCCAAGCGCAATAATGAATCCCGTTAGAAGTGTTCTTCGCGTATTTCTCAATACATTCTTTAAACCTAGCCTGAAAAATTTCTTCATAAACTCCCCCGATAAAATAATGAGTGATTACTCACTATTTTATATTACATAGTCCTTGTCGACTATTTTTTTTATCATTTTCTATTTTTTAATTCCATCGTACATAATTTGTACAAGATCTTCCACTTCCTTCTCATCACTTTTCCATTTTTTATCAGGAAAGAGAATAACCCGTACAATCACAAAACCTAAAATTGAAGACAGAACCGACCTGAAAATCAACTGAGGTTCTACTTTTTTCAATATACCTTTATCCTGATGCTGCCTGATAAAATCAGATACAACCGGAAATATTTCACTGCTTAACTTCTCTTCAGCAAAAGAACGAAGGTCACTGTTAAAGAGCATTGCCTGAATCCATATTTTAAGCATACTGGTGTGCTCTCTGGCAAAACCGACCCTCTCAAGAAAAATAGCCTTTAGAAATATTTTAAAATCTGGGTACTCCCTATCAAGTAACGTAATCACTTTTTTTCTCAAAACTGGAAGCATCACCTTTTGAATTACCGGTAATGCAATAAAATTAAAAAGTTTTTGCTTGCTCTGAAAATGTTTGAATATCAATCCCTCTGCAACACCTGCTTTACGGGCAATCTGGTTCGTGGAAGTTCCTGCATAACCAAACTCTGCAAAAAGCTCTATTGCTGCATCATAAATATTTTTTTGCTTCTCCGTCATATTTTCAAAAATATGATCTATCTCCTGCTCAATACTCTCTTTTTTTTCTTTGTGGGCTGAATATGTTTCAGAATTATTCTTTTTCATTGCTGAACAAAGTGATTACTCACATACAATGCTTTGTCAACTAATTTACGAAGATACTCACAACGAACTCAATCTGGTTGATCTTAAATGCAGAGAACATATATTATTTTTTTTAAATCTCTTGCTTTCTTGTCCATGAAATTTAATATTGATATAACGGACTGAATATCCGCCTGATTTAAATTTATTTATTAAAACAAAGGAGAATTAAAAATGACACGAAAAAGAATATTTTTCACCACATTGTTTTTTACACTATTTTCATTATTGCTGGTATCCGGTTGCAACAAGAAAAAAGGTGAATCACTGGAAATCTCAATGTCTGAATTTTCAGAACTATACAAAAAAAACAGTGCTATTCAGATAATCGATGTCAGAACACCGGAAGAGTATAATGAAGGCCACGTTCCCAATGCAAAACTTTTAACATTAAACAACCTGGTTGACGGATCTCAAACGGTTCCTTTTGATAAAAATTCAGAAATATATGTTATTTGCCGCTCTGGAAATAGATCTATGACAGCAACGAAATTTTTAAAGCAGGCCGGATATGAACATGTCACCTCCGTTGCCGGTGGAACCATGGGCTGGATCAGCGAAGGCAATCCTATTCAAACAGAAGAACAAAAATAAAGTTCCCTGCTGCTGAAGAGACCTTAAAAATCTCTTCAGCCCGTTAAAATATATGCCTGTCCCGAAGTCTTAAAAAAGGAATGATCAACCCAGAAATTACCTGGAAAGGAAATACTCCTTTTTCTGTCACATACAATGATCAATATTACAACGAATCAGACGGGATGAATGAATCTCGTTTTGTATTTCTCGATCATAACCATATTCCTGAAATATGGTCAGACAAAAATCGGGATTCTATTCATATTTTCGAAACCGGATTTGGTACGGGTCTGAATTTTTTACTTACGTTTAAAAGCTTTCTTGAATCAGCTGGCACAGGTCAGTGGCTGCATTATTATTCTGTAGAAAAATTTCCTCTCTCCATTTCAGATTTAAAAAAAGCCCATAATTCATTTCCCGAAATATCTCATGAAAGCACTTTGTTACTCGAACAATATGCTCCCTCCAGAGGATTCAACCGGATCATTTTTAATAAAGAAAATTGTACGCTGACATTAATCATTGGTGATGTGCAAAATCAAATTCAACAGGTTATTGCCTCTAATGATGCAAGTCGCCGTTTCCATGTCTGGTATCTGGATGGATTCAATCCCGCAACAAACACGGAAATGTGGAATCCGAATCTTTTTAATGAGATGAAAAGACTATCTGCACCCAACGCCACCTTCAGCACATTTACTGCCGCAGGATTCGTAAGGCGCTTCCTGGTAGAATCTGGTTTTACAGTAAATCGCGTGAAAGGCTTTGCAAAAAAAAGAGAAATGCTCTCAGGAAAGTTTACAGACTCCAATTTTTATTCTGAATTCCAAAACGAACCCTGGTTTTCAATTCCCAAATCGCAGCACCTTCAAAAAAGCGCAACCATTATCGGAGCGGGCCTTGCCGGATGTGCAGTAGCAGAAGCCCTGAGCAGAAGAGGCTATCAAATCAATTTAGTAGATAAAGAGTCTGATATTGCTCTTGGGGCATCAAGTAACAAAATGGGAATATTCTTTCCTGTATTACAGAAAAAACCCACACCTACTTCACTTTACTCTTTTCACGGATATAACTATCTTCTTCGTCACCTTGAAATTCTGCAAAACCACAATCTGGAAACAGGATTTCAGCAAACAGGTCTCTTGCAAATAATTGAAAATGAAAAAAAAAGAGAACGGTTTATTTCAGCATTTAATAATTCTGATTTCAATAACGATGATCTCTGCATGGTTTCACAAAAAGAGATAAAGAATATAGCTGGAATAGAAACTCCCTATGAAGGTATATTATTTAAGAAAGCAGGATACCTATCACCTCGAGATCTTTGCAACGCAAATATTGCAATGGTTAAAAAAAGAGATACTGCATTTAATTTTATAAATAATTATCAACTTTCCAATATAGCATATATAGAAAATAAATGGCACCTGAAAAATCAGCAGAATAACCAGACAATATTCACAGATATTGTAATTTTTTGCAACTCAGCTGAGGTAAAAAACATGCCCCAAATGGAATGGCTACCTATTAATCACTTTCGTGGCCAGCTTTTTGAACTCACTGCAAACAGCTTCTCTAAAAACTTGAAAATGCCTCTATGCGGAGAAAACTATATTTTACCTGAAGAAAAAAAAAGTCACATTACAGGTGCAACTTTTGACCAAGTATCAGATTTAAATATTCGACCAGCAGATAACCGTAAAATCTGGAACTCCATATCCGGAATGATTCCCGAAATTGCCAACTCCATGCCAGAAATAAATGTAGAACTTATGCCATCAAAAGTGGGACTTCGATCCGCAGCAACCGATCATTTTCCCATTATTGGTGCACTGCCTGATCAATCCCAATTTCTAAAAACTTTTTCCCCATTAAGACATGGAGAGCTGCACATGAGAAGGACTTTAAAGAACAATTTCAATCTGGAAAATTGCTGGTTTCCTTCACTCTATACGCTGAGCGGACTTGGTTCACGGGGAATATTATATTCTCAACTGGGTGCTGAACTTTTAGCTTCAATAATCAATAATGATCCACTCCCCGTGGAAAAAAGCCTCGTCAATGCTCTTAACCCAGCCCGTTTTTTGGTAAGATCTCTGCGCAAATTATAATAATCTAAAAACCATTTTTTAAATCTCTTTTTTTTATTAACTGGACAGAGTAAATTTGTATTGTATTTCGGGTTAAATTATGAATGAAATTATTGTTTTTTTGTTAAAAGTATTACCGCTTAATATCCTATCTCTGCTCTTTGGAGTTATTGCATCTTTAAATTTGCCCAAACCTCTTTTAAAAGTAATTTTCCATTTTTATGTAATTCACTACAACGTTAAAACAAGTGAAGCAGAAAAAAACCTGGAAGAATATAAAACTATTAATGAGTTTTTTACCCGAAAGCTTAAACCCGGATTAAGACCTATTGATAACGGAACTACCTCTATTGTCTCTCCTGTTGATGGAAAAGTTTTATCCTTTGGAAAGATTACGGATAATACTCTTGAACAGGTAAAAGGAATGACTACCAATATGCAGGATTTAATCGATATTCCTGGATACAAATCCCGGTTTTCTGGCGGTAATTATATAATAATTTATCTCTCACCCCGGGACTATCACAGAATTCACTACCCTGTATCAGGAAAGTTGAGCGGTTACAGTTATATTCCGGGAAAATTGTTTCCTGTTAACTACTTTGCTGTTTCATCAATTAAAAATCTATTTTCTGTAAATGAGAGAGTCGCTACTTACATAGAAACCAAAAATGGACTTTGCTCATTGATTAAAGTCGGGGCTACAAATGTAGGGTCCATTGTCGTAAATTACGATTCTTCCTTAAAAACCAATAAACTATTTTCAAAAGGAACTACCCAGTTATACACAACTACCCAAGAGGTAAAAAAAGGAGAGGAGTTGGGCCGGTTTGAAATGGGATCTACTGTTATTTTACTTTTTGAAAAAGATAAAACTCACCTGGAAAAATTAAGCCGTAACCAGCTTCTCCAGTTTGGAGAATCCATTGCTGAATGGGTCAAATAATATTTCCGGAAGAAAAAGGAGGCAAATATGAAAGAAAATAAAAAAATAGGTATCGTCGGTCTGGGTAAGATGGGTTCTACTATCGCAAGAATGCTAAGCAAGGCAGGATATGACGTTTCAGGTTATGATTTATCAGAAATAAAGCTTCCTCAGAAAATAGCAGTAAAATTAACCTTTTCAGAACTACTGAAAGATGATCAACCGTTAATTTTAGCGGTAAAACCAGCACAAATAAATGCTGTTGCTTCTATAATAACTGATAACAGGTTAATTATATCTATTGCTGCCGGTGTTGGAATTGAACAATTAAATGAGTTTAGAAATGTAAAAGGTCCTACCATTAGAGCAATGCCGAACACACCCCTGATATCTGGCCATGGTGTTACGGTACTTTATGCAGCTGAAGATTGCACAGAAACAGCAAAAAAAGAAGCTCTTGAGCTGTTTAAAACCGGTGGTGAAGCCTTCTTTATTGAAAATCAAAACTGGATGCATGCAATTACAGCGATCTCAGGATCTGGACCCGCTTTCATTGAGCTTATACTGCAAACCATTGAAGACGCAGGAGTATACCTTGGACTTCCACGCGATATTGCGCGAAAATTAGTACTTGAAACCACAGCTGGAACAACACATATGATAAAAAAAAGCCAGAAAGCTCCGCAAGATCATATTCATGATGTTACATCTCCTGCAGGAACAACAATCGCAGGTTTAAAAGCTCTTAAAGATTATTCAGTCGAGAGGGGAATATGGCGCGCCATTGTTCAAGCTGCTGAAAGATCACGCCAATTAGGGAGCTGATGGACAACAAATCACCAGAAAGATCAATTATACAAAAGTTAAAAGAAGTTTGTAATCGCTCAGGTTTTATTCCTGGAGAAGGAATAGGAGATGATGCAGCATTTCTATTAACCTCTTCTCTTGAGCACAATAAACTTGTAATAACAACCGACAGTATCGTAGAAAATGTGCACTTTAAACAAAGCTGGTCAAGCTGGTCGGATGTGGCGACCAAACTTTTTGAAATGAACCTCTCTGATCTATATGTAAAAGGAGCTGTTCCTCACTGGGCTCTACTGAATATAAATTGTGACCATAACTTTATGAACCATGGAATAGAAGAATTTGCAGACAAATTAGGTGAACTATTTTTCAAATTTAATATAGCGCTTATTGGAGGTGATACTACAGCATCTGCGACAAACACCTTCTCATTAACCATGTTAGGGGTTGCTTCAGAATATCTATACAGGAAAAATAACACAATTGAAAAAGGTGATCTAATTGTTCAATGTGGACAGATCGGCGGCAGTAATTATGGAATGGAAATGCTAAAAAAAGAGATCCCGATTTCTGAAAGTATTAAATCAAAATATACTGCTCCCCGTGCACAGAGAAACATCAAATGGTTGTTTGATTTAAAGGCAAAGGCTACCATTGATCAATCTGATACACTGTTTGAAACACTTGAAATACTCTCAAAGGAAAACAATATCGAAATGGAAATTGAAATTGATAAAATCAATATTGTACCCGAACTATCCATAAATAAACCACCATTTATTCCGGTTGAAAACTATTGCAGACAAATTCTTCAATCTTCTGAAGATCTTTCCATTATTGCAATACTTCCCGGTCAGATGAAAGAAAAAGCTGAACAAATCAAAGACATTAACATTATTGGAAAGGTAGGCAATATAGGTAAAGAATACCTTTCCCTGGTATATCAAGACAAATCCATGAATGAAATTATCAATAAAAATTTAATATTTAATCATTTCGATATTTTTTAAATTAAATTCCAAACCATCTTTCCGAAAGACAGTAATAAAAATTGCCTCATGGAATTAAAGTATGAATATAATCAAAAAATTGTGAAAAGAATAAACCAAAATAGATATTGGTAACTCCAAAGAACCCTAACCACAGCTTGTCACCCATAGATATCTCAAGCTCTTCTCTTGGTTTGACATCTTGAACAAGAAACATTGCTTTTAAAACTCTTGCATAATAATATAAAGAAATTACAACATTGATCAAGCCCACAACAACCAGCCAATAAAGTTCTTTTTCAACAGCAGCAGCGAATATATACCATTTTCCAATAAAACCTGCGAAAGGCGGCAAACCAGCCATGGAAAAAAGAAATATGGACATCATAACTGCCAGATATGCATGATTTTTACCTCTCCAGGCTAAACCGTTAAGATCATCAATCTGCTCCGTTTTCCATTTATAAACAATCGTGTTTATAACATAAAATGCTCCCAGATTCATTAACAGATAAACGAAAAGATAAAACAACAAGGCTTCTGTACCTCGACCATTAAAAACGACTATTCCTATTAACAGATATCCTGCATGGCTGATAGAGGAGTAGGCCATCATTCTCTTGATATTCTCCTGTTTCAAAGCCAAAAGATTTCCTGCGGTCATTGTTATCGCAGCCAATATTCCAAATATAAACTGCAATGCCGGTTTGATTCCTTCGGAAATCCCGTTAGCTGAATTGGTATCTGCAAAAAAATTGAAATAGAATACCCGCACCAGCAGAGCCAATACTGCTGCCTTTGGCCCTACTGAAAATAGTGCTGTTACCGGAACAGGAGCAACCTGATAGGCATCGGGGGCCCAAAAATGAAGAGGAATTGCAGCAATTTTTGCGCTTATTCCTACCAGAAACAAGGTAATAGCAAGAAGAACAAAAGGCTGCATAGACTCATTATATAGCAAAAAAATATCCGATATTTTCAAAGTTCCGCTGGCTCCAAAAAGCATCGAAATGCCAAAAAGCATCACTGCAGAAGAAATTCCGCCAAAAACAGCATATTTGATACTGGCTTCTGTTGCCCTTTTTTTTCCAGTAACAAGACCTGTCAAAAGATAAGAGCATAGTGCAACCCATTCTAATGATAGATAAATCATTAAAAGATCAGTTGAAGCCGATATGAAAGACATTCCTGCAGTCAAAGCTATGATTAAAACAAGGAACTCGCCAAACAGATAATCCGCTATTTCAAATGAACGCTGTGCCATAACTATTACAACAAAAGCAAGCCCCAGATAAAGAAGCCTGAAATAGACAGCCATCTCATCAAATTTAAGCACCGAATAAAACAAGGAACTTTGATAATAGGTCGAAGCCGAATATAATGAAATTAGAATTGCAATTACAATTCCCAATAATGCCTCATAATAAAGTGTACTTCTTCGAGCGTTTCCTGAAGCCGAACGAATTATTAAATAAAAGGCAACAAGGCAGAGAACCAGTTCAGGTAAAATAGCTAATATATTTTCCAGCATGGAGCAATACCCGATTTAACCCTTACCAAAAATAATCGATATGCTGTTTAACCAATTATGTGTAATGGGTGTTGCAACATTAAAGATTTCAACCATTTTGGTCATAGTTGGCCCAACAAGATCTAAAAACGGCGCAGGGTAAACTCCCAACAGCACAACAAAAAATGCAACAGGCAAAATGGAAATCACCTCAATTTTATTTATATCGGGAAACGATCTGTATTCATCGTGTTTAACCTGATCAAAAAATACCCGCATATATGCCCAAAGTAAATAGGCCGCAGTTAATACAACCCCAAGAGCTGCTATCGCCGTCAAGTATGGATAAACTTTAAACGCACCCAGTAGCACAAGTACCTCTGATATAAAGCTGCTCAATCCTGGCAGACCAAGACCGGCAAAAAAAGCAAATGCTGCAAATGCTGAGTATCTTGGCATAAGCTGCACCAGACCACCAAAACCGTCAATGTCTCTATGGTGTGCTCTGTCGTAAATTACTCCCACCAGAATAAACAATATAGAAGTTATAGTTCCATGATTAAACATCTGAAAGACAGCCCCATTAATGCCTTCAACATTTAAAGCAGCCATTCCCAGCATTACATATCCCATATGACTGATACTCGAATATGCAATAAGCTTTTTTAAATCTGTCTGAGCCATCGCCACAAAGGCACCATATATAATATTAACTACACCAAGCGCCCCCAAAGCCAGCGGAACAAACATGATTGTCTCATCCGGAAAAAGAGGATATGATATACGAAGAAGTCCATAAGTTCCCATTTTCAATAAAACCCCTGCCAGAATAACAGAAATCGCTGTTGGTGCTTCCACATGGGCATCAGGCAACCATGTATGAAATGGAAAGGCTGGAATTTTTATGGCAAATCCGATAAAAAGTAAAAACCAGGAAGCTATTCTTATGCTTTCAATATTTAAATAGGAAGGATAATTTCTACTCACCATGATTGATGAAAGTTCCACCAGAGAAAATGTACCGGTAGCAAAATAAAATAACAACATGACCAAGAGCATAAATACTGAACCCAATAGAGTATAGAGAAAAAACTTGATTGCGGCATACTCTCTTCTTGGTCCACCCCAGATTCCAATTAAAAAATACATAGGCAAAAGCATTACTTCCCAAAAGACATAAAAAAGAAAAAAATCAAGAGCAATAAATACACCTGTCATTGCAGTTGCCAGAATTAAATAGAGAACAAAATAGCCTTTTACTGCCTTTGTAATACTGAATGAAGCAAATACTCCAATAAAAGAAACAAGGGCACTTAAAATAACCATAGTTATAGATAATCCATCTACACCCACATAATAGTTTACATTAAATGACGAGATCCATGCATACTTTTCTACAAACTGGAAAAGATCTGCCTGATATAACCCTGTGCTTTGAGGGGAAAAGAGAGTATAAAGTTTAAATGACAACAGTACCGGTATCGCCGTAAAAAAAACTGAAGTCCAGCGAATTAAACTCCATCGTGACGATGGTATAAGCGAAATCACTGCGGCCCCGATAAGTGGTGTAAATGTTATTATTGTTAAAATGTGATTTTCCATAAAATCTCCTAATCTCATCCTTAAAAAATACGTACTAAAATATAAGCTGTCAGCGAGCTCCCTAAAATATAAAACAGGTAACGATTAAGTGAGCCATTTTGCCATTGGCGAATAGAGTTACCATAATAATCTGTAACCATTGCAACTATATTTACAACTCCATCGACCACAACACGATCAAAATAACCATGTATCTGAGAAATCACCTTTGTTACAACAGATGTAAAATTTACAAAGGCATCAATAATTTTCTGATCAAATGAATAAAGCCAGTATCGAACTTTCAAAACAGGTTTTATTATAACCGCTCCGTAAACTTCATCAACAAAATATTTATGATACACGAGGGTATGAACCCAGCCGGCGCCTGATGCAATATTTTTTGCCAGCACAGGTTTTAGAATATAAATAAAATATGCAGCTGCTAAACCCCCAAGAGCTGCACTTGTTGAAACAAGCATTAACAAAATTTCCAGGTGATGATTCTCTTCAAGTACAGCATGACTTTCTGATAAAACTGGAGTAAGCCAATGATGTAAAATATTAGTGCCGCCAAGAACTCCCGGAAGACCAATATATCCACCAATAATTGCCAATAAAGCCAGAACAACCAGCGGAATTGTCATACTTAAAGGAGATTCATGAACCTGCTCGTAGCTATGCTGATCAGCCCTGTACTTTCCCCAAAAGGTTAAAAATAGTAACCTGAACATATAAAAGGATGTGATCGCAGCTGTTACCACACCCACAAACCAAAGAACATGCGGTAGCCAGGGTAATATATTATTGGGTGTCGAGTATACCTTCCATAAAATTTCATCCTTGCTGAAAAAACCTGAAAGACCCGGGATTCCCGCAATGGCCAGAGTACCAATTAAAAATGTAAAAAAAGTCACAGGAATTTTTTTCCGAAGTCCACCCATTTTGCGAATGTCCTGTTCATGGTGTGTAGCCATAATTACAGAACCTGCCCCCAGAAATAACAATGCTTTAAAAAAGGCATGCGTCATAACATGAAATATACCAGCACTAAATGCGCCACTTCCCATGGCTAAGAACATATATCCTAATTGACTAACTGTTGAGTATGCCAATACTTTTTTAATATCAAACTGGGTTATGCCAATCGTTGCCGCAAAAAAGGCAGTTGCAGCTGCAATAATCGATATGAGGGTCAGCGTCACCGGAGAGGCTGCAAACAAAAAACCAAGACGAGCAATTAGATAGATTCCGGCTGTCACCATGGTTGCAGCATGTATCAATGCAGAAACTGGTGTCGGACCAGCCATCGCATCAGGAAGCCACACATATAATGGAATCTGAGCCGATTTACCTGTCGCACCTATAAATAAAAGAATGGTTATCGTTGTAATATACCATTGTGGCAGATTACCAACAATTTCTTTTAATGATTTAAAATCTACAACTGGTGTACCACCATATTGAAAAATTCCCCAAAATAACATAAAAAAACCAATAATAAAAGCAAAGTCTCCAATTCGGTTCACAATAAAAGCTTTCATACCGGCTGTTGCAAATTCACGATCTTTATGCCAGAACCCTATCAGTAAATAAGAGCACAAACCTACCCCTTCCCAGCCAACAAAAAGAAGTAAAATGTTATCTGCTAAAATCAAAATCAACATGGAAAAGGTGAACAGATTTAGATAAGCAAAATACCTTGGTAATGAAAGATCCTCCTCCATATATGCCGCTGAGTAAAGATGAATTAAAAATCCTACCCCGGTAATCAGTAAAATAAAAACAATCGAAAGCTGATCAACCCATAAAGCAGCGTCTACATGCAGGGTTCCCGAATTGATCCATGTATATAAATTTTGTGAAATTATTCGTTCTTGTTCAGGTAACGCAACTAATTTTAACAAAAGAACTATGGATACAATAAATGAAACAAAAACAAGCAAAGGTGAAATAATAGATGAAAATTTCTTTAAGCCTTCCGATGCATTATGACCTGCAAAAAAGGAAATGAATCCATTTATGATAAAACCGGCAAGAGGTGCGCCAGGTATAAGCCAGATAAAATTTTCAATAGTTATCATATCTACCCTTTTAATTTATTTAATTTGTCACTCATCAC
>Ga0224495_10000234_pt1 | contig 45131 bp, 38 predicted proteins | sample SF_Jul11_sed_USG_FD_168128 | JGI IMG/M metagenome (GOLD analysis project Ga0224495, IMG submission 168128) | Sediment microbial communities from San Francisco Bay, California, United States - SF_Jul11_sed_USGS_4_1 | ecosystem: Environmental > Aquatic > Marine > Sediment | place: USA: California...
AGAATTTCTTGTTTTCGTATTTCAAATCGTCGCTCCATGACTTTTCCTTTCCATGGGGACTATTCCCCTGGAAAGTTATTCGTATAAATGACTTACAAAACTTTAATTATGTTGGACAGTAAAAATACTTACATCCCTGTATACTTACATCCCTATATACTTGTGTTCCTGCGTTCTTAACATTAAAATCTTACGGCTTTTTTGTCTTTGTATATGGATTAGGGTTTCTTAATAATTGTTACGTTTGTAGATTAAAACATGATTTTTTGAAGACGGATTTGGTATTTCTTCGTCCCAATGGTATATGCTTTTGTCCTCGTATATCTCCACCATTCCCGAAAGAGTGTAGTTAGAGCGAAGAAATATTTCTTTCCATTCGATAATATGTGTATTAGACAATACATTTTGCGCCCATGAGGCCTGTACTTGCACATCAATAATATACTTCGGCGTTTTTTCTTCGATGTCACGTATAAAATCTTTTTGCATTTGCAGTGCAAAGTCATGCGGTTCCATTAGAGGATACATATAGATCTGTCCGCTTGCGGAACGCCGTTTGGAGTAAAAAAAGATCTGCGGCTCAGAACCGAGAATCGCAATAGTGTCCTGTGGTTCCGTGTGTTCTTGCAGATAAGTCGCGATCGCCGGTGACTCATGAAATGGATTGCATCTATAAGTGGACCGGCACACTTCAAATGGTGTCATTTTGAATAAATATCTATATTGCTGAATAACCGCGTGCCCTACGCAGATGCTAAAAAACAAAATGAATGCGATACGAGGAAAGTCCCCCTTAATCTCTGTCCATAACCTCCAGGAGAAAGTACCTGCCAGTAGACTCGCACAAGGGAGTATAAGGACGAAATAGTGAGGGCGAAAGTAAAGGCCCGGGCAGATCGATAGGAAAGAAAATAGACAATAAAGATAAATAAAAAGCTTTCTGGGAGGATGCAATATTTGAAATGGCATCGAAAAGAAACCAAAGCACACTGTCACCCAAATGAAGGGTGCTGACAATATAATAAATAAGAAGGTTATACGAAAAACTTGGATTCCAGTAACAAATGGTATCTGAGCTAGATAGGCTTTGGCGTAATCAAAAGTCCAGAACCAAAAACTGTCAAAGACTCCTGTTAGCGCTAGGATTAAAACTAGGATAACGAGTACACTCATCATGCCTATGGATAATACGGATAGGTCAAGAGTCAATTTTCGCCAGAAAACAGGTTTCTTGAGCAGTTCATTAAAAAGGACAATAAATATTGCCATACCACAAAACATTACTCCATGTTGCTTCATTGTAAATCCCAAAGCCAGGAGTATGCCAGAAACAAAAAGCTTCCAGCGGCTGTTTTGTTCACATCCCTTTAGCAATAACAGCAAACCGGCCGTAGAGAAAAGAATGACAAAATGCTCTGCGTTGGCAAAGACACCCTGTACACATTGGCTGACAGAGAGGACTGCAAACGATGCAGCAGAAACAATTCCGGCAAGCGAATTAAACAAGTGTCTGGCTAATAGGAACACCATGAGGATCGTGACACTATTTATTAACAACAGTCCCAAGTGGATTCCCTGATGCGTTTGTCCAAAAACGGCCAACAGTAAGGCATAGGCCGCATAGATCCCCGGCAGCTTCATGGAATAGACCCCCTCATAGGGCGGGATGCCTTCCAGGATCAACTGCCCGGTGTAAGCATACTCACCTTCATCACGCTCCAGTGGAACATCGATTAATCGATACCGCACAAGCCCGGCAAAGAGGACAATGATGATCAATAGGCCCCAGACAATCGGCTCTTTTGATACGGTAGTGGTCGAAGAGGTCATTGTCATATTTTTCTTGGTTTAACGTATCTTTTCAAGTATAACGACATTAGGTTCGGATGTCACAGTTCTAAAGTGATGGATTTCAAGTGCCTCACGGTTTTCAAAAGGAATATCGGAATAATTAATCTCGATGGGTTGGTAGTTTTTAAGATTGACAATTTTTTTAAGTTGATTTCGAACCTCAGTATTTATTGAGCAAATCGTATGTTTTCGCAGAATCACCCATTTAGCGTTTTTGGCAATTGAGAGGTCCTCACCGGCATACCCGCCGACGATGCGCAAGTCCGTGTAAAATTTCAGTGGCATGTCCCCATAGGTGATGGCAATAATATCATCCGGTTTTGCATTCTTATCAAGAAATGCTACGATGCCCTCAATGGGCCCGTCATAGTTGTGTGTTAATTCATAAATGAAATCAGGTGCTGGTTGAGCAGTGATCACCAGTGCCAATACAGCGATGCCTGCACAACGGAATATTCTATATGCCATATTTACGATAAATCCGGCTGTCATCAATAAGATTGGTATCACAGGACAAAGATAGCGTATATATGTATATGGCCAAGAGAAGGCTAGGGTTGCCACGGTGATACAAATAAACAACACAGGAATTGCGATGGCACTCCAGTCCGTTTTGTGTATTTGATAAGAGGGATGCTTCTTTGTTAGCTTTTGTAAAAGTAAAATCAAAATGGGAACAAGAAGCAAATATGCCGGAAAAATATATTTATGGGCTTTGGTAATATAAACGAGAGCAATTGCAACTGATCGGACAAAGTCGAAATTATGCTGTCCGTAACGTTGACTGAATTTTGCAGTTGACAGCCACAGGATCCAGGGGATAGACAGCGCAATTGATCCGGCACAGGCCAATCCGACGTGGCGCCATTGGTTTCGATGAAACAAAAGACAATGGATTCCGATGGTTGCAAAGACAGTGGCGAAATAAATATAATGGGTTTGGAACAACAGCGTTGTTGCGATGATAAATAATAAAATGGAACATTTCCGTTTCTAAGAATATGATGATAAGCATAAAGACTCAGAACGGAAAAAAAGGCGGTCATGCTGTAGTATCGGCATTGACGCGAAAGGATCAAAAAAGGAATACAGCTTATGAGTAGAAGTGTTGTGAAGACGGCGATTCGTTTGTTTTTGAATAGGTCAGCCGTATAGAAATACAGAAGCGGAAAAGTGCCGATGCCGAACAAGGCAAAGGGCAGTCGGGCGGTAAAGGTGCTGATCCCAAAAATCTTAAAGACGCCCGCCAGGATGTAAAACGGCAGCCACGTGTGCCATTTCCAGATATAGTTCGGGCCGTATTCCGCTCCGTTTTCTTGGGAAAAGTAGTTCGTCCCGTCGGTCCCATAGGGCAGTCCACGCGCCATGACGGTCTTGGCAATGAGCGCGGTTTGCGCCTCATCCTGCCACAGGTAATGATTTCCCAGGTTTGCCAGCAGTAGAGCGCCTGCCAGTACAATAATGCATCCTAGAAAGACGTGTTCTTTATTAGACGGTTTTTTTATCAAATCTTTTTCCATAACTCGAGTGAAAACCAATAGATCGCTCCGATCCAAAGTGTGTTCAAAAAGAAGACATTGAAAAGAGGAATATTTAAGTTGTTTTCATTTCCCAGGATGACAAGAGAACCTACAAGAGAATACAATAAAAAACCTTTGGTTGGTCTCAAACTTCCCAGTGCGATCGGCAACACGAAGTATTGAATACTCATTCCGGTACAAAAAGTCACAAAGAATAAAAAGCCCAAGAGACAGCGGCTGATGATGTCTTCACGTTTTAATAAAAATGGAAAAATACACATCCCTGCAATAAACATATACTTTAATTGGGGGAACCAGTGGTATGCGATGTATGCCATACCGTAATTGACCTCATTCATGCCGCTGTATCCAAATACATTTTGTAAGATCCCGGTCTTTCCAGTTTCCCAATAAGGAATGAATAAGGATAGAAATAAAATCAGCGAGACTGATAAAAGGAGGATCTTAATGGAGCAACGTTTGAATGCAGCGTGTAACCCGATAATCAACTCATAAAACACATTATGTTTGATAATAAGTCCCAGGGTCATAAAAATCCAAAGGAGTGTTTTGCCGCCGGGTGGATTGTTTTTTAGTTTGAGATAACAGAAAATCCCAATGACGACCATTAAAACCGCAAGATTTTCAAATTGTCCATGATAACCCGTTAATAAAAAGGAAATAGGGTTTAAATAATAAAACACTGAAATCTTAATAAGCGAAGCACCTTCTATTCTGGCGATGAGAAGAAGAAATGTTAAAGTCAGCAGGTCGATCCCGGTAATCAAAGATTTCACGATAAAATGAAAAGGCAGTATGGATAGATGACCATGTATTTTTGAAAATACCCCTAATAAAGTAAACCAGACCGGGGAATAGTTGTAACGATCTGTTTCTGCATAGACATTGCCGCCCTTAGAAACGATGTCTGAAACCAATTGATAAGAATGCATGTCGTAATTCCCAAAACAGTAATATGCGAGAAACAATCGAATGAGTGTGCCGTTAAGAATAATCAGTGCGAGTATCAAAGCCGTTTGTTTTCCAGAAGGAAGGTTCCCCTTCAGTGTTTTATTGTGAATGAGAAATAGTATGAAGGCAGTTTCAACCACGAAAAAGGCGGTAAGTCTAACCAGGATGGAGATTGAACGTTGACGCATATCCTCATCAAGTTTGGACAACACCCCATTGTAAAAAGTGAAACCGGAAAGAATAACCAGGGAAATGAGGCATATGAATAAGATCCTTAGAGTAATATTTGATTGTTGCATGTCCTATGTTTCTTTAATGAAAATACGATATTTAATTGTTTGACAATTGTTTCACCAACAGTTGTCCCAAATACATTCCTTCTCGAACGGCATAATTGATACCGCGGTCTTCCGGGTAAATCTGAGCCATGGTGGACAAATAGAGGCCGTTGATGGGGGTCCGGACAGAAGGAATGATCTGGCTGTAGTCCCTGCCAACAACCGGCTGTGAATAGGGCGATTTCCATAGATAGTAATTTTCAATCCAGGAGTCCTTGAAGTGTGGAAACATCCGCTTGATATGTGGCAAAAAAGAAGAAAGCACTTCGCTCCCTGTCATTTGGTAATAAGGATCCGAAACCGAAAGATACTTAGAAAAGTAGACTATTTTTTTGCCGGCATAATCTTCCGGCAGCTGAAAGTTCGTATGTTCGATCACGGCGACAAAAGGAACGTTTGGATCATTAACATTAAGCCAATAAAAGCTCGAAAGACGTTCGGATAACTCCAGAACTAAACATAGGTTGGCGCGATGCTCAATGCGTCGCAGGCTGGCGATATAGTCAGAATCGATGCTTTCTGACAGTAGATCTGCTGCGACTGGCAATGCTGTAGCCACGACAACGCTTTGGGCTTCTATAGTCCCGTCAGATGTTTTTACGGCTTGGACTCGATTATCCGAACAGATAATTGAAGAAACATCGCAGCGGGTCCTGACATTCCCTCCTTTCTTGCAGATAGCGTGACTCAACCGATCAACCAATAACGCAAATCCCCCGCGATAGTATAACAGTTTCTCCTGTCGCTTCCAGTTTCGGCTTGTGCCTCGCAATTTAAGTTTATTCCAGATCCAAACTGCTGAAATAGTGTCGGCATGGGCCCCGAATTTCCCTCGCAGTAAGGGTTCCCAGACCACACGGTAAACCTCCGGGCCGCACTGACCCTTGAGCCATTCCATCGCCGTAAGAGATTCCAGCGGTTTCCAATCTTGGATACGAGAGGCTTTCAAAACAAGCAGCCCTAACCGAATTCGATCTCTAAAGTTCAACGGCTTAAACCGCAGCACATCCAAGGGTCCGGATAGCCGATAGAACTTTCCGTTGATATAAGTAGCCACGGAACTATGAGTTCCCGTAAGTTGGTCCCCGCAGCCCAGTTGTTGGGCTAAGTTTATAATAGAGTGGTCGTGGCAGAAGCAGTGGTGATAGAATTTTTCGATGTTTTTCCCTTTGATCTTGAAGCTTGAAGCCATGCCGCCTAAGTCCGATTCCTTTTCCAGAACGACGACAGAGACACCATTTTTAGCCAACTCGTAAGCGCAGGACAACCCTGTGAACCCTCCCCCAATGACGATTACAGGTGCTCTGTCAGCCATAATTTTTTCATAGTAATAAAGTTAAAAATGAAAAGTAATACAGTAATATTCGGCTAAAATCACTTTTTAAGACAGTTTTCTTTGCGATGGCCTCATGAGATACGAGAGTCGATATAAAAACTTATGTTTCGTGCTTTTCGGGGCATCTCATTCCGTCAAAGGCAGTACGTCACGGTAGGGCAGGCCTTGTTGATACTGCTCTAGGCAGTCCGTGATCGTTTGGATCATTTCCGCGCTAGTAGTATTCTTGTTTATGGCTGTGTTCAAGGCTTTTTCGCCGGTTACAACTGCATCCTCAAACAGTCCGATTTCGGCATACGCCGCGGCCAGAACACAGAAATATTCTGCATCCGGTATTTCGAGAAAATCAAGCTTCTCGCAAAGTCCTACGGCCTCTTGTCCGTTTCGTATGGTCTCATCCGGATAAGTGGATAGAAGCCAGACGATTTGATATATTACTTTGCGGGATCCGGGTTTGAGGTTCTGGGCCCTTTGGAAATCAACAAGAGCCTTCTCCGGGGAATGATCTGCATAATGCAGCTTTCCCATCTCGTAATAAATGAGAGCGCTATCGGGATTAATTTTCAATCCTTCCTGTAGAGCCATGATGGCTTCATCTGTTTTTCTCTGCCCGGATAAACTTTGGGCCAGATTTACGAACATAAGACTCTCATTAGGTTCGACAGCAATGGCTTTCTTTAAGTGGATTTCTGCAGTCTCGAACTGTTTCTCTTGATTGAGGGCGCATCCGATTGCCCAATCTGCCTTCCAGTTGTTATCCGTGACCGATAGCGTATGGGAAAACAATGTGATGCTGTCTTTCCAGCGATAGATCTGCATACGTGTTAAATAAAGACATCCGGCAAGGGCAACACACAAGCTGGCAAATATAAACGGTTTCAGGACAGGGCGTTTGTTTGCGATAAATTCAAGACCCCATACCGCAATAATAAATATGCCGACCAGCGGGATATAAGTGTACCGGTCTGCCAGTGCCTGAACGCCGACTTGGACGATGCCGATGACCGGAACCAGCGTAATGACATACCAGAACCACCCGACCGTGAAAAAAGGATACTTTTTCCATATTCTGCAGGCCCATACCGTAACCGCTATAAAGAGGATTGTGCAGAGTATTCCAGTGATCGGCCGGAGTTGGTGCGGATGCGGATAAATAACCGCTAAATCGACCGGCCAGACCATCATGCGAAGATATGAAAGATAGGCGATGAAGGTGTTTGTGATGCGGGGCAGCGGCGATAAATAGTCAAAACTCTTGACCGCGCCGCTAAGATGCTGTGCTCGAAGTGTGAGAATGCAAGTGAACAGCACCGCAATAAAAAGAGCCGTCTTTTCAAGAATAAGCCGTCCGGCCTGCTGCCTTAGTGACCCACCAGTTTCAATTGGCTTGCCAAATCGCTTCAATGGCCAGAAATCCATTAGTAAAAGGACGACGGGCAGCGTTACCGCCATCGGTTTGGCCATCAGGGCCAACAAGCAAAACGCCAGAGTCAGCAAGTTACGCTTTGCACAGGGCTTAAGGGCGTAGCGCCAATGGGCCCACAGTGTTAGTATCCAGAAAAAGGCGCACAGGACATCCTTCCGTTCGCTGATCCACGCCACCGATTCCACGTGCAGCGGATGCCAGGCGAACAATGCGGCTACGAGAAAACTTTTCCATGTTGCCCCGGTCAGGCACCGCAGAACCCAAAAAAGCAGAATACCGTTAGCCGTGTGAAACAGAATATTGACTAAATGATAGCCTCTGGGATTAAGCCCGAACAGTTCATAATCCAGCATATAGGAAAGCCATGTGAGCGGATGCCAGTTTTTCTGAAAAAATGAAGTGAGTGCCATTTGCACATTCTGCAAACTCAGCCCGTATTCAATGAACGGATTGTCTGCAACATAGCTGAAGTCGTCTAAATGAACGAAATCAAAGTGAAGTGTCGGCAGGTATAGGGAAAACGTGACGATGCCCATTGCCAGACTCAGAACGATCGGCTGAAACCGGCACTTTTTGCATCCTTGCTCGAGTGTGTCCATGTCGTTCGTTTCTCTATTCCACAAGATAGGATTTATTCGCCGGTTCGGGCTTGCCGTTGTAGTTAATGATCACTTCGCCGGTGCCGCCGATGCCAATTGTGTAGGCGATCAGTTGTGTTCCGATGCTGTCGCCGTTGCCCTGTACTTCGACATGATTTTCCGGAAAGTACAGTTTGCCGGCAAGATCCAGATCACCGGTTCCAATGATCGTGGCCTCATTATCATTGTCGCGACTTTGGAAAATGGAAAAGTCCTTGTAGGGATCGGATTGATAGGGTGATACTTCAATATGCCCGTTTCCGCCAAGATACAACTCACCATTGTCCACAATATGAAGCAAAACCCCATTGGCGTATAAATCACCACCTAAGATTTTTAGGCCGCCGTTTGCTACATTCTTGGTCGTGTCACCGCCCAGATGATAAATCCCCGGTTCCATGATGAGTACACCGCCGTTATTCTGGATACCCATCGAATAATACCCCGGTTGAACGGTAACGGTTTCGCCCGTGGTCACTTTGAGAAGCATTGGTTCGCCTGTATTTGGGTCTTTAGGTGAAAGATCGTCTTCAGGGGCATCGGAATAAACCGGTTCCGGCAGGAGTTCATAAGGATCCGGTTCGGCTGGCATGCCGGTGTTCAGCGACGACGTGATATCGTTATAGACAATATCCTCGCCGACATCAAAGCCCTTATCGATAAAGTCGCCGGTGATATTAATATCCTGGGCATTGATATCAATGCTTTGTCCTTTAAGAGTCAGCGCGTCAACATCAATGGAGTTGACTTGGATGGACCCGCCGTTGACATTTAAGTAGGGCGTGCCGTGAATCAGAAGCCCCGGTTGGTCAGGGTTGTGGGCCAGCGCGATCAGGCCTGCACCGGAGGCATTGTAGGTAAAGGCGATGGCATATCGCCGGATGCCGACATCGTCAATCCCAAAGATCGGACCGAAAAGCAGCGACAGTTTCTGGTTAATAATGCCGTCTTTTCGGGCAACGACCTTCATGGCGTTGGCCCCTTTGTTAATCAGCAGTTCGCTGGGGCTCATTACAAGGAAGGGTTCCGTATCAGGGTCATCATCGGTGGCGTACTGCATAATGTAGCGTCCGATGACGATGTCCCCGGCCAAGTTCCCGTTCTCATCAGGATCTAAATCGATGTTGCCCATATTCAAGTCGAGATTGACTGGCAACTTGGTCACATAGTTTACTGCGGCGTATTCCTGCGCCTTGGCTCTTGCGTCAGGATAGTTGGGGTCTCCGTATACAGATACATATCGTGAGCCGGCCAAGGCTGCTGCGTCGGCGGTATTGTGTAACTCCTGGGCGGTCAGGTAGATGCGCGCAAGGTCGATCAATAATCCCGCGATGCCAATCAGGACCATAAAAAGAAGCATCACCCAAATGAGCGCAATACCGTGTCGTTTTTGATTATCGGTGAATTGTTTTGTAATCTTCATGATCTTCTCCCATGAATTCAGTCTTCAGGTTTCCGGTCTTCCCGCCGTGCCGTCGCCCGTCGCGGCAGGCGCTCTCTGAGCTGCGACCCGGCAAGCAGACATCAGTTTTAAGAATATAGGAATATAGAGAGGATATAACCATCCTTATATTCGCGTATTCCTATTAACTTTTCAAGCCGCAAATCTGTCCCGAGCGAAGCCGCACCTGCGAACCTCCTCAAGTCTCAAACCTCAAAGCTCAGGCCTATTGTACCATCTATTATCACCCTTTACGCTAAAAAATCGGCGTATGGGGGCAAAAAAAACGAAAAAATCCAAAAAATATTTTCAGGGAAAGGCAAAAAATATCCGTGGAAATACGAATATCGGACCTTGTTGTCCGATAATGCCCCCTGTTCCGATGCTCGCTATCGCGTTTTATCGGTCAATTGTAAACGGCTGCAGACGGCTTTTTTTTTATTCAAAAACAGCTTGTTTTCCTTGTTATTTTATTTGACATCGTGTACAATATCAGCATTGATACGCCGGATTTTACGGGTGCTGTCGAAGGAGGGGTTAATTTTGAAGGATGATGAAAAGGGCCGATTGAAAACTGAAATCAATAAAACGAGATCATCAGGAGCTTAAGAGTTCACTTTGTACTCTGTGAATGGAGCTTGCATCGGACTTGATCCGGGGTGGCTGAAAAAAGCGAAAAGAACGCAGCTAACGATTAGCGGCGTAAAAAAAGAACTATGGAAGGGCGAAAACAAAAGCATTTTTTGTAGAAAGGGTTTGAAAATGAACACATTCAAAAGATTTATCAAAGACGAACGTGGTTTGGAAACGGTTGAGTGGGCTGTCATCGCAGCGCTGATCGTTGCGGGTCTGATTGCGATCATCACAGGGCTTGGCCAGAATGTGGAAAACCGGTTCACGGCGCTTCGTGATGCAACAACCTAGAAGAGACTTTTATTGTAAGTTTGCTGTTGATGACTTCAACAACAGAAAGTGCTGCATTATTCCAGTGGGGCGTCGTTTTGGTCGCCTCACTGGTTGCGGCCCTGTGGGATCTTAAGAGCCGACGAATTCCGAATCTTTTGACATTGCCGCTGTTGGCAGCTGGTTTCATTCAGGCGGTGTGGTTCGATGGGTTTGACGGTTTGAAAAGTTCATTACTGGCGATGGTATTCTTGGGATTGCCCTATGTGGTGCTGTTTGTCTTTGCCGGCGGCGGCGCGGGCGATGCCAAGTTCATGGCGGCGGTTGGTGCCTGGCTGGGGTTGCCTGGCGGGGTTGTAGCCCTCGTGGCGATTTCGATTTGCGCGGTTGTTTTGGCTCTTTGTAAAGCGATATTTGCCCGGCGGTTCTTTGAGGTACTGAATAACATACGGGTTATGATGGTATCATTTATGTTCTTTCTCAGTACGCGAGGCGCCGCCAAATATGCGGCGCCCATGGAAACCGCCGACGACGAGACGGCCCTGACCATTCCCTACGGCCCGGCGATCTTTGCCGGACTGGTTGTCGCGGCCGTTTATTCCTGGCTAAGTTAGGTCCACAGATTACACGGTTTAAAGTAGTAAAATCCGAAGCACGAAATCCGAAACAATATTAAAGGTTCAAAACACAAATGTTTAAAACAAAAACGCCGATTGCTGAGAGTTTGAGATTTTGGTCATTTGAATTTCGTGTTTGTTTCGTATTTCGATATTCGGATTTCGAGTTTGAGCAATAATCCGCGTAAATCTGCGGAATCCGTGGTTGATACTGAAATGAGGTGAGCATTATGGATGATCCGAGAAACAACAAATCGCGTCGCGGCACAATGGTCGTCGAAGCGGCGCTCATCCTGCCGCTCCTGTTGATCTTGACCTTTGGTGGCATTAAGTACGGCTGGTTGTTCATCAAATGGCAGCAGGCCACCAATGTGGCCCGTCACGCTGTTCGCTATGCGATCCGCCCGACGATCGATTCCGCTCAGACAGTTTCCCTCATTGATGAACTGATGACCAACGCGGAGATGGACAAAGGAAAAGTCAATTATACCCCTTCGGTGACGTATGGTGCGGACGATTATCCCACCGGTAACATCGTGGGGGATACGGTGACTGTGCAGATCATTGTTCCGGTGGCGGATGTCGACATTCTAAAACTGACCGGCCTGTTACCGACCCCGACAACATTGACTGCAAGAATGACAATGTCTAAAGAAGGCCCGTAATCTGAATTCTGACATCTGAATTCTGAATACTTAAAAAAGGGAGTCAATATGAAGATGACAATAGTTTTGCTGGTGGTTCTGGGGATTGTTGCGGGCATTTGCGCGGTGGTTTTGGTCAGTGCGGTACAGTCTAAGGGACTGTTTTCAGGTGGCGGCAGAGATATTGCGGTTGTCATGGCGGCTCGTAATCTGCCCAAGGGGACCCGTTTAACCGCTGACGATGTAACCATGGGAACGGTCAAACAGCACGAACTTTCCTCGGACAGATACATGTCCAATCTCGCCCTGGTGGTCAACAGAACCCTCTCGGAAGATGTTGTCAAAGGCGGCGTTTTAATGGCCAATTACCTTGAAACCGGTGGCAGTATCCCCGATCTTATTTCGAGACTGGAACCCGGCATGCGGGCGGTCAGTGTATCACTGGCAAGCAGCCAGGTCACCGGTGGCCTGCTCTATCCGGGCTGTGTTGTGGACGTATTGGCTTCTTTCCAGTTGCGTGGCGGTTATGGCTCGAAAGATAGCAAAGGCGAGGCGGTTTCCACCACACTGTTGGAACGCGTCGAGGTCCTTGCCATCGAGGGGCAACTGGAAGATATAAAAGATGAAGAGAAGGGGTCATCCAGAGCAGCTCGGTCGGCCCGTACCGTAACCGTAACCCTGAAACTGGACACCAAGCAGGCCGAGGCCCTCCAACTGGCCGCGGCCAACGGGGAAATTTCCGTGTCGATACGCAGTCCGCTGGACAAGATGGCGATCGATCCGAATCCGACGGTCTTAAACCGGGGCAAACTGACTCGCCGCGGGATGCTGATCGATCCGATCGTCCGGGGTCAGGCCGGCGGCGAAATGCAGCCGGGTATCGGAACAGCCCTCGATCCGGAGCCGTCGTCGGCTTGGGAAGTAACAGTGATCCGCGGAGCCAATGTTGAGGATACAGAGATTAAGGTAAAAGGCGAAGAAATCAAGGCCGCAGAGTAAAAAATACCAAACGAACCCATTTTGAAATAGGCAATAGGAAATAGGCAGTAGGCAATAGTTTAAGGGGATACAAATGCATAAGACAAAAAGGTACCGAAATGCGGGGGCAACGGTAAATGGTTTAATGTTGGCTGGTCTGCTGTTGATTTTCATGGCAGTGCCTGCCCAGGCCGTCGTGGGCCTTGCCACCGATGGCGCCGCTTCCGAGGTGTCGATCCTGCACCGGCAGTCGCAGATATTGCAGACGCCGTGGAAGGTGGTTCGAGTCGCCGTAACCGACCCGGCGATTGCTGATATCAAGGTGCTGACCGCCGATCAGGTGCTGATTCAGGGCCTGAAGATCGGCACGACCGACATCCTGCTCTGGAGCGAGGATGAAACGCAGGTGCTGCAGAAAAAAGTCAACGTGGTTTTGGATGTGGAGAAAATTCGTGCCACACTGGGCGACCTGTTCCCGCAGTCGTCGTTGCAGTTATCCGAATCCGGCGAAAATCTCATTATCCGCGGCTCGCACAGGAGCGCCGACAAGGCGGCTCAATTGCAGGAATTCCTGGACAAAAAGAATATCCAGTTTATTGACATGACCGATGTGGCGGGTGTGCAGCAGGTGCAGCTGCAGGTGCGTATCGCCGAAGTGACCAAAACGGGCCTGAGGAAGTTGGGGGTCGACTGGGTCCAGGCAGGGACGGATTTTCAAAGCGGGATTCGTCCGGGAGGGGCACTTGCGGATTCATATACGATTGCACCCGACTCAATAATGGACTACGAGGTTGGTTCGTCGGTAACCGCCTTTGGCGTTGTGACAAGAGCCGATCTTGCGTTTTTCCTGGAGGCCTTGGCTGAAAATCAATATCTGCGTTTATTGGCCAATCCGACCTTAGTGGCCCTCAATGGCGAAGAAGCCGGTTTTCTGGCCGGTGGTGAGTTCCCGGTGCCGGTGGTTCAGAGTTCAGGCACCGGTGGCGGCGGCGGCTCCGCTATTTCTATTGAATACCGGGAATATGGTGTGCGGCTGACATTCAAGCCGGTTGTTCTCGGCGACGGGACGATTCGTCTGTATGCCTCGCCGGAAGTCAGCGAACTGGATTATGTCAACGGCACGACCGTCAACGGTACCTCGGTTCCCGGCGTTCTGTCGCGAAAGGCCCAAACGACCGTCGAACTGAAAAGCGGTCAGAGCTTTGCCATGGCCGGCTTGCTCAGCGATTCGGCAACGTCCACAAATTCGAGCATTCCCGGTCTGGGCGATCTGCCGGTCTTGGGCCCGCTGTTCCGGTCGGTTCGCTATCAGCAAAAAGAAACCGAACTGGTCATTCTGGTAACCGCCAATCTGGTCGAACCGATGAATATCGATCCGAACAAAGCGCCGTTGCCGGGACTTCTGCATAAGGCCCCGAACGATTGGAAACTCTATATTGACGGCGATATCGAGGTACAGGATCTGAGCAAACTCGATATGATTGACGCCGAATGGTTGCGTAAACTGGGGCTGGACAACTTGAACGGCCCCGGTGCCTGGGATGAGTATGGAGATCAGGCACCGGCCAGCCAGGCGGACATGAACCCGGATACGATTTAAAAACCACGAACTACGAACTACGAACTACGAACTAAAGAAAAGACAGGAACAGGAGTAATGGATAAGGATTCTTTCGGATGAGGGTCCTAAAACAAGATGAAAAAGGCTGACTTTTAATGAGGTGATTCATGACTCCGAAAACAAAAATATTTTTAATCACGAAAGACCAGGATATGGTCTCTCAGATCGATGCGGTTGCCCGTAACGGCTCGCCGATCGAGGTCGATCAGGTTCTGCCGGATACCGGCCGGATAGACAAATATCTGGAAACCTCCGGGGTGTGCGCCGGCATCGTGGATATTGATCCGGACCCGCAGGCGGCCCTTGAAGATCTGGAATCCATGGTTCGCGACAATCCCCATCTGTGCACCATTGTGATCTCGGAGAATATGAATCAGGAACTGATTCTCTCGGCCATGCTGGCCGGCGCCCGCCATTTTCTCCAGAAGGGCTCGATCCACGAACAGCTTTCCGGTGTGATGGCCCGTTTACTGACGCATACCGGCGTTAAACAAAGAACCGGCTCTGTTCTGACCGTATTCTCAGCCAGCGGCGGTTGCGGAGCTACGACGATCGCCTTGAATCTTGCCAATGAGCTGCGGCTCAAAACCTCCAAGGGGGTTCTGGTGATCGATCTGGACCGCTGTTATGGGGCTGCTTCAGCGTTTCTGGATATTAAGTCCGAATACGGTATTGACGATGTCCTGACCTACGAAGGCAAGATCGATAAACACCTGATCCAGTCCAGTTCCTGTGCCTATAAGGAGGACTTCCATATTCTGCTCAGTTCAGCGGGCAAGTCGAATAAGACTGAAAAAGGATGGGGTTCCCAGGGGTTGTCCGATGTACTCCATGCGTGCCGGCTGGCGTATGGCTATACCGTCGTAGATGCGCCGCGAATGGATGAACAGACGGTCAAGATGCTCAGTGAACTCAGTGATTTTACGATCGTGGTCTTCCAGTTGACGCTCAAGGACCTCAAGTTTGCCCGTTCGATCATCAAGATGTTTAAGGATTTGGGGCTTTCCGAGGACAAGATCATCCCCCTGGCCAATCGGTACACCAAAAGCCGGTTTGGCAAAAGCGGTTCCCTGATTAGTATTGATGACAGCAGACGTGTCTTGGGTGCTGACAATGTGGTGTCAATTTGCAGTGACTGGCCGAATGCCGAAAAATCCTTGAATGTCGCAAAGCCGCTGGCCGATGCGGCGCCCCGTTCGGCAATGCGTAAGGATTTGCAGAAACTGGTCGACCGGATCCAATCACATTCAGACGAATAACATGACTACGAACCACGAACTGAACACTACGAACTAATAGGCTAAGGACTAAGTTATAATGGATACAAGCGGCATTGGAAGCGGCGAACGCGGTGACGACAAAAAAAAGACGATGCACCGGATCAAGGCTGGTGTGCATCAGCGACTGTTAAGCGCCCTGAATCTTCACGAGGTGCAGAAGCTTCCTTTGGAACAGCTTCAGAAAGAGTGTTCGGCCAAAGTCGATGCGATGCTGACGCAGGAACAGTATCCGCTGACCGGTCCGGAAAAACAGAACTTATTGCGTGAAGTGATGGATGAGATATTTGGGCTGGGCCCGATAGAGATTTTACTTAAAGACCCCCTCATCAGCGATATTCTGATTAATGGTCCCAAGCAGGTCTATATCGAACGACAGGGTCGCCTGGAAAAGACAAGGGTGACATTTAAGGACGATGCGCACCTGATGCGGGTCATTCAGCGCATTGCGACCAATGTGGGCCGCCGCATCGATGAAAGTACGCCGATGCTCGATGCCCGCCTGGACGATGGCTCCCGTGTCAACGCGATTATCGCGCCGTTGACGCTGGATGGCCCTTCCGTCAGTATTCGTCGGTTTGGGACCAATCCGATCGATATCCAAAAACTGCTGGAACTGGAATCAGTAACAGAAGATATGGTATTCTTTCTGGAAGCGTGTGTCCAATGCAAGATCAATATCCTGATTTCAGGCGGTACCGGAACAGGAAAAACAACACTTTTAAATGCGCTGTCCAAATGGATTCCTGCCGGAGAACGTGTGGTGACGATCGAAGATGCGGCTGAACTGCAGCTGCAGCGGGAACATGTGGTCCGTCTGGAAACACGCCCGCCGAATATCGAGGGCAAGGGTCGGATTGCTCAGCGCGATTTAGTCCGCAACAGTCTGCGTATGCGGCCCGACCGCATTGTGGTGGGCGAGGTACGAGGCGACGAGGCCTTGGACATGCTTCAGGCCATGAATACCGGCCATGAGGGCTCTATGACGACCATTCATGCCAACAGCCCCAGGGACGCACTCCGCCGCCTTGAAAACATGGTCTCCATGGCAGGGATGAGCATTCCGGTTAAGGCGATTCGTGAACAAATCAGTTCGGCGCTGGATGTCTTGGTTCAGATCGGCCGGTTGGTGGGCGGTCGTCGTAAGATCGTCAATGTTTCTGAGATCACAGGGATGGAAGGCGATACAGTTTGCCTCAATGATATTTTTCGTTACCAGCAGCAGGGCGTGGATTCTGAGGGCAATGCATACGGGCAATTTGAGTGCTGTGGTGTGCGACCGAGACTTGTCGAAAAACTCCTTGCCTCCGGAGTGGAAGTTCCGGTAACGATGTTCCAGCGCAGAGTGCTGGAAACCGCCGCGGCTAAAAAAGAAAAGTAAGGGCGAAGACAGGTATGAATCCAGACCCAACGATCAATGTTGATTCTTTTATTAGTGTGGTGCTTTTTTTGCTGGTAGTGTCTGTCTGGTGCATTGGCGTGTTTCTGTGGCTGGGGCGGTATCTGTTTAAGCTCGAAGGGGTCCGAAGACGCCTCGGACTGACCTCGGAGGCCAGTAAAGATTCCGAGACACTCCGTCTGTGGCGTGACCTGCAGATTGAGCAGACGCCGAGAGAAACCACCGAGAAAGAGACGTTTACCCTCGCCGAGAGAGTAAATCACTGGATAAGTGATGCCGGTTGGAAAGTCCCATTCAGGGCGGTGGTCTTTGGGGTATTGGGTGCGGCGGTGTTTGCATTCATCATTATTTACAATTTGCTTGGCGGCGTATGGTTGGGTGCATGCGGCGTGCTGGCTACGATTTACATTTTTCTGCAATATACACAAAATCGCATTCTGAAGCGGGCTAATCTTTTTGAGCGGCAGTTGGTGGATTCACTGGGCATTGCCGGACGCGCCCTGCGGGCGGGGCATCCGTTGATCGGAGCGTTCCAGTTGATTGCAGAAGAGATCAGTGATCCGGTGGGAGTGATCTTTCGTCAGATCGTTCAGGAGCAGGCATTCGGCAGCGATCTCAAAGGGTCGTTAAAGAAGGCAGCAAAGGAAACTCGGAATACGGAATTTAAATTGTTTTCTACCGCGGTGACGGTGCAGGTCCAAAGCGGCGGCAATCTGGCGGACCTGATGGACAGTTTGTCTTCGGTCATACGGTCAAGGATATGGCTGAATAAGCGAATTCGTGTCCTGACGGCCCAGACGCAGTTCAGCAAGATAGTTCTGATTTCAATGCCGATTTTTTTGTTTTTTCTTCTGAACGCCATGAATCGTGAATATATGGAACCGCTTTACACAACTCGGACAGGCAATTTTTTACTGGTTCTGATGTTTGTCATGATTATGCTGGGTTCATGGATGATGAATAAGCTGGCAAAAATAAAATATTGATGTATTTGTTCCGCCGGCATCTTGCTAGCAGATGTGAGCTGTAAGTTGAGAAAAACCGTGTGAACCCGCGAGTTGGGCGAAGCGAAATCCCGATGTGTCGGGATGAACTTGTTTTCTGTTTTTTTATTTCGTGTTCGTTCGTGTTTTTCGTGGTTATAAAATCTGTGTTAATCAGTGAAATCTGTGGATGAAAACAGGATAGAAAGAGATGGGATTTCCAGGAATTGAAATAGCGGTCGCGGTTCTTGTATTCTTTGCGGTGATCCTGATTGGATTTTCGATCATTTTATATCGTTCAGATAAAAAGAAATCCATTGAGACTCGAATGGTGGGTGTCTTCGAAGACGATCCGTTTTCCAAGAAGACTGAACAATCCGGGGGAATTCTCAAGTTTGTCGAGAAGATTGGAAATATCGCCTCTCACAGTCGTGCATCGTCCTCGCTGTGGGAACAGATGATCCAGGCCGGTTTCCTGAATCCCTACGCACCTGCCATTTATACCGGCGTTAAGGTCCTTTTATTTATGGTCGGTTTCTTGTTAACGGCGGTCCTCCTTATTCCGACGGAGATGATTTTTAGCTCAAAAATGACACTGATTTTTTTGGGAGCGACGGTTTCTTTTTTTCTGCCGAATCTCTTTCTTGTGTACCAGATGAAAAAACGGCATGACGAGATTTACCGTCATCTGCCCGAAGCCGTTGATTTACTGGAGATTTGTGTCTCGTCCGGCTTAGGTCTGGATATGGCCTGGAACATCGTGGCTGATGAAATCCGTCAGGTAAGTCGGGTCTTGTCGGGAGCAATGTCGTTGACCAATTTTGAGATGCATCTGGGCGTGACCCGTATTGAGGCGATGAAACACATGGCTGATCGAACGGGGGTCGCCGAATTGAAGTCGCTGGCGGCGATTCTCATCCAGACAGACCGTTTCGGCACCAGTATTGCTGAAACCCTCCAAATCTTTGCCGCTTCAATTCGTGAAGAAAGAAGCTTCGTGGCTCAGGAAGTGGCGGAGAAAATGAGTGTCAAAATGCTTTTTCCCATGATCTTATTTATTTTTCCGGCGGTTCTGATTGTGTTGATCGGCCCGGCAATAATCTCGTTAGGTGAGGCATTACAATAACCCATTTTATCATAGGAGAATCTGAACATGAGATTTAAAGAAATGTTTGTAATGAGTTTAGTTTGTGTCGTGGTCTTCTGTGGGTGCCAGGAGCAGCAGGCCGGTCCTACCGTGGACGAATCCCAGGTCAATCGCAAAATTGTTGACACCTATTCGGATTTAATGATCCAGAATGCGGTCATTGCACAGCACACGCTGTATCCCTATCACTTTGTCAACAACAGCGCGCAATTGAACGGCTTGGGCGAGCGGGATCTGGCGGCGCTGGTTCAGCATTTCCAGGAAAACCCGGGACAGATCACCGTCCATCAGGGTAAGACCGAACCGCTGTTGTACCAGTCTCGCGCACAGACGGTCTATGAGAAACTGCTGGCTGGCGGTATTTCTGACAGCAAGATCAAAATTGTCAGCGGAATGCCCGGTGGCGAAGGCATGAAGTCCAATGCCGTTATTGAAGTCCTTGAAACTGAGAAAACAACGGATATGGGCAAAGGGTATGATATGGGAGTTCAGTTTTAATCAACCCGGTAGGGTGGGCAGTTTGTCTGGCAGCATGCTGGAAGCGACGGTGGCACCCACGCGGTTTCTTGACTTCTTGGGTCCTTGTATCCTTAAAACATTAATCAGTGTCAAGACAATAGCGTCTATTGCGTCGCTTGCGTTAATTTAAGTTGTTTTTATCCGTGAAATCCGCGGTTCCTTGTATTTTTATTTCGTGTGTATTCGTGTTAATTCGTGGTTCAGAACTGGTGCATAAAATGCAGTTGAAACATTATTACATCATGGTGACGTGTGTCTCGCTTATCTTTTTGATGGCCGGTTGCGAACTGCCCCCCAATGGCAGCACGATGCAGGCCAGCAGGGCCGCCAATCAGCCGCCGATGGAGGATCCCTTTGACCCGGACCGGCCGCCGACGGCCAAGACCCTGTATTTGATGGCCGATATGCAGTCGGCGCAGGGCAAAGACGGCGAGGCCGAACAGCTTTACGGGCGGATTATAGCACAGTATCCGGATTTCCTGCCGGCCTATAACGACCTTGCGGCATTACAAATGCGTCAGCGGCGGGTTCCGGAGGCCATGAAAACTCTCCGGGCGGGCTTGGAATTGAGACCCAATGACCCGGTGTTGCTGAACAACATGGGCATGTGCTGCCTGATCCGAAAAGACTACCAAAGGGCGCTGTCTTACTTCACAGATGCCGCCGCAGTGAAGCCGGAAAACACACGCTATCGTTCCAATATGGCCACAGCCCTGGCATTGCTGGGCAGGCGTGACGAGGCGCTATCCCTATACCGGCAGATACTGCCTGAAGAGGAGGCCATGGAAAATCTCCAGGTTTTGTACAGAAGTGTTCAAGAGGATAAAAATTAGAGTCGAAGTTGCATTCCGCTAAAAAAACAAAAGCCCCGGCATCGTTGAGTGTGGCGGGGCTTGGTTTTTGGCTGCACCAGTCAGTTTTTTCGTTCTTTATGATAATTCACGGACATCCCGATTTGCGTCGATCCAGAGTATGACGATTTCCATGCCGGGATATCTTTCTCGTAACATGTCGGCCGCAGTGTTGAGTTGGATTTTTTGTGTTTCGTCATCAACAGGATTTCCCGCACAGTCAGCATGAGCGCAGATAGCGATGGATTTGCTGCCATGCTTGCCGATGGAGATGGAAACACGCTTGAAAATAGATTCCAGCAATGCTGAATCGGTCTGTTCAGCAAGGATTTTAACAGGCCCGGGTTCCGTAACTGAATCCACATAGTCAACCCCAAAACGTTCCTTGAGATAATGAATCACCGGCAGTTGAACCCGCCCGTCCATACAGTTAATTGCTGTGCAAAACGCCATACAAAACTCCTGTGTTATGAATGATAATAATTGGTTTTCTCTTTTTCGATTGAAGTGACAAGGTAAGTATAAAAAAACTGCCCGCAGGAAACGGGCAGTTTTGAAACGATTTCCGATTTTATTTAACTTGCAGCTTGTAGCTTTGCGTGATCGATCGGCTTGAGCATTGTTGAAAGGCCCGCAGCAACCAGACAGGCGATTCCACAGGGGATAAAGGCCCATTTCCAGAGTTGCTGATCGCCCATATAGCCCCCGAGGATCGGGCCGACCAAACCGCCCACACCATAAGCCATAAAGACCCATGGGTAGTTCGTCCCAACGTTTTTGTTGCCGAAATAATCAGCGGTAGCAGCCGGGAACAATGCAAAATTGCCGCCGAAGTTAAAACCGATGATGGCGGCCCCTATGTATAGTCCGGTCTCATTGCCGCCAATGAAATAGAAAATGATCATCATGACACCCTGGGCGGCACTCATTAGAATGATGGCGTTCTTGCGACCGGTCTTGTCACTGATAGCTCCCCAGGCAATACGCCCGAAACCATTGAGAAGGGCATAGAATAAGCCCATTGCAGTGCCCGCGATCGTGGCCGCGGAGACCGCCTCGATACCATTGGCCGTCAGAGAGTCAACGCCGAACAGGCGAATAATGCCAATGACCATGAGTCCCGCCATGCCCCCGGCTGTAAAGGTCAGGAACAAAATCCAGAATTGCGATGTTTGGGCCATTTGCTTTTCTGTCAAATTGATTCCACCCGAATTAGCGGCTTCATGGGCCTGCGGCGGCGTCCACCCTTTCGGAAGCCAACCCTCGGGCGGATCGACCATGAACATGGCTCCGATAATAACCAAAGCAGCAAAAAGAATACCATACAGCATAAAGACATGGCTAATCGTCCAGCCCATTCCGTAGAGACCTTCCCATCCGGGTGTCAGATCAAGCGGGCCGAACTTAAATCCCCCGGTCAACTTGATCCAGATCAGTGCCCCGAAGCCAAATCCGGCAACAGCCAGACCTGTAATCAATCCCTTTTTGTCAGGGAACCATTTGACTAATGCGGCAATCGGACAAACATAGCCGAGGCCGATTCCGGCACCGCCTAAAATGCCGACACCGATCAAAATGCCCCAGAAGTTATAGCCGGATAAACCGGCAACAATATAGCCAAGCCCCAAAACAAGTCCTCCTGCAATGGCGACTTTCTTGGGTCCGACTTTTTTCTGCCAACGTCCTGCGATCAGGGCCATAACGACGGCAAATGTGAGCAGGCCTACAGAAAAGATAACCTGTGTTTGCCATTTAGCATATCCCTGCGCGGTTAATTTGTTTGTAAAAGCGGACCATGCATAAATAGCCCCCAGACAAAGCTGGATCATAATGCCTCCTAAAACAACCAGCCAACGGTTCATTACTTTTTGTTCGGACATGTTCAATCCCTTTCAATAATGAAAAAATGCCGGACACGCGATACAGAGCGTGCCCGGCGTTGTGCTTGAAAAATCGAATTCTTAACCGCGGCCGGCGATCAGTTTTTCAACGACGCCCGGGTCGGCCAGCGTGGTAATATCGCCTAAGTTGCCGGTGTCCTTCTCGGCGATCTTGCGCAGAATACGACGCATGATCTTGCCCGAACGGGTCTTCGGCAGGGCGGGTGCAAACTGAATGGCTTCCGGCGCCGCGATGGGGCCGATCTCCTTGCGGACGTGCATGATCAGTTCTTTCTTGAGGGCATCGCTTTCTTCGATGCCCTCGACCAGCGTGACATACGCATACAGACCCTGTCCCTTGATCTCGTGCGGGACGGGCGTAACAGCCGCTTCGGCAACCTTGGGATGGCTGACCAGTGCGCTCTCAACTTCGGCCGTACCGATACGGTGTCCGGAGACATTGACGACGTCATCAATGCGGCCCATCAGCCAGTAATCACCATCTTCGTCGATGCGGCAGCCGTCGCCGGCGAAATAGATGTCATCGTACATGGTGAAATAGGTGTCAATAAAGCGGTCGTGGTCGCCCCACATCGTCCGCATCATCCCCGGCCAGGGTTTACGAATGCAGAGTTTTCCGCCTTCGTTCCGGCTGCATTCGCTTCTGTCGTCACGCAACACGATGGGGTCGACGCCGAAGAACGGACGGGAAGCACTGCCCGGCTTGAGCGTCATGGCGCCCGGCATCGGGGTAATCATGAAGCCGCCGGTTTCGGTCTGCCACCAGGTATCCACGATCGGGCATTTGTTGCGGCCGACTTTTTCATAATACCACATCCACGCTTCCGGGTTAATCGGTTCGCCGACCGAGCCCAGAATCCGCAGCGAGTCCAGTTTATACTTCATGACCCATTCTTCGCCCAGACGCATCAGGGCACGAATCGCCGTCGGCGCGGTGTAAAAAACGGTAACTTTGAACTTGTCGCAAATCTGCCAGAAACGGCCGGCATCCGGATACGTCGGAACACCTTCGAACATCAAGCTGGTCGCGCCGTTGGCCAGCGGGCCGTAGACGATATAGCTGTGGCCGGTGACCCACCCGATATCGGCGGTGCACCAGTACATATCGTCGTCATGAATGTTGAAGACGGTCTTGTGAGTGATGGCGGTATGCAGGAGATAGCCGCCGGTGGTGTGAACCACGCCCTTGGGTTTTCCGGTCGAGCCGGAGGTGTACAGAATGAACAGCGGGTCTTCCGCATTCATCGGCTCAGCAGGGCAGTCCGCATCGACCTTGGCCATCTCGTCGTGATACCAGTGGTCACGATCGGGCTTCATCTCACAGGGTTCGTCATTAACTTCGGTGACGATAACGTTTTCAATGGTGGGACATTTGTCAAGTGCTTCATCGGCGATGTTCTTCAGGTGGATATGCTTTCCGGCACGCAGCGAGACATTCGAAGTAATCAGCATCTTGCAGTCAGAGTCATTCACGCGGTCTTTAATAGCGTCTGCACTAAAGCCGCCGAAGATGATGGAGTGAATGGCGCCAATACGGGTGCAGGCCAGCATGACAATCGCCAGTTCCGGCACCATCGGCATATAGATCGCGACGCGGTCGCCTTTTTGGATACCTTTGGCTTTCATGACATTGGCAAATTTACAGACTTCGGTGTGCAATTCTTTGTAAGTAAACTTCTTGACAGCGTCTTCGGCTTCACCTTGCCATACGATGGCGGTCTTGTTTTCGATCGGTGTGCCAAGATGGCGGTCGAGGCAATTGTAGGAAACATTGAGTTGTCCGTCAGCAAACCAGGTGTGCTCAATCTTGCGGGCCTTGGTGTCCCATGTATATTTCAGACTTTGGGTGGGCTCTTTGAACCATGTCAAACTCTTGGCTTGTTCCAGCCAAAAACCATCCGGGTCATCAATAGATTGCTTCCACATTGTTTCATACTGTTCCATGCTGTCAACCCATGCATTGGATTGAATGGCGGCCGGTGGGGGAAACTTCCGTCCTTCGGACTGTAGAGATTCCATACCCTTCTTTGTTTCAGACATCGTCACTTTTCCTTTCCAGATCATAAAAAATAGTAATCATACACAGTTTCTTTTCGATAGGGTTTTTATACGCTAAGCCAAACAAGATACGTTTAAACACGCAAAAATCAACAAAAAATACTACTTATTGTGAAATTAATGACATTTTTCTTGTCAAAAAAAGCGACGGGAGGAATTTGTTTTGTGAATTAGGTGAGAATACCGCGGGATTTTGTAATAATGGGCTTGGAAACACCACAATCTTGCCGTCGGCAAACGGTCTCTGAATCCCAAGAGAGGGCCGTTTGCCATGCCTCCAGCGGCGTCTAAGACGGGTTCGGCAGGTTTTCGGAATTATTCCGATTCTGCTGTTTTCAGATTTTCTGTAAAATGTTCTTGTGAGTTTGACAAAACCCCGCTATCTTTTCTGTCAGTTCTTTGAAAAATGTATAGAAGCATTTTCAGGTTCGGCTGTGATTTTTCAGCCGGATAATCAAATGGGAACACGGTGAAAATCCGTGACGGTCGCGCCGCTGTGTGTGTTCGTTGTGCATCCGCACAAACCTTTGCAGCATTGTCCCACTGTCCATGTTGGATGGGAAGGGGTTGCAAAGCAGGACACGAGTCAGAAAACCTCACCTGAGAGTTGCTTTGTGTTTGAGTTGTTCTCGCGAAAAGAACAACGGCACATCTGTTGGTCAGTGCAAATCGAGGAATTTCGATGCCACCTGTCCCCGACAGAAGATTATTTTTCCTAAATCATTAAGCCGTTGTTCTTCAAGCGAGAGCAGCGGCTTTTTTTATTGGTTTTGTTTTTGGATCTGCGCGAAACAGGTCAGAAAGGAATTGCCTATGGTCGAATACCTCATTGAAAGATGATATGTTATTTCCAAACTCCGGTCCGGCGTAGGACCGGAACACGAACAAGGGTCGCTGCGGCGGTTTTTAATCTGCCAACCGCCGCAGCACTCTCATTTAAGGAATTCAGAAAAAATAAAGTTATGATGATACAAGTTCGGAGGACAAAATGAAAAACAAAATGATGTATGTTGTGATGGGAGGCGCCATTTTGACGGCTGTAAATAGCACAATGGCAGCGGTATCGACTTTTGATGAAGAAGCATTGGATCCTGAGACGCACTGGGGTGGCGCTGGTACTGCGGTAACAGGTTTCATCAGCGGCGATGCCTATTTCCCGCACAACGCCGATGATTGGAGCTGGGAGGGCTTTGTGTATTCCAATATGACAGATACAACAACGCCTGGTTATATGAATCAGTTCAGTGCGATTACCGGGGGCGGTGTCGAGGACAGCAATAATTTTGGTATTTGTGCAATTCCGCTGGATTGGATGACCGGAACTTATGATCCAATCCCTCAGTCGGTCTCGTTTGAAGAAAGCACTGAAGTGGCCGGGGCTTATTTTACCAATATCACTTTTCCTTATCTTTCCATGCGTGATGGCGACTTCTTTGCCAAAAAGTTTGGGGGCCCGGACGGTACCGATCCTGATTATTTCAGATTGATTATTACCGGTGTGGATTCATATGGGAATGAGACCGGCAGTGTTATTTTCTATCTGGCTGATTTCCGCGCCAGTAATGACAGCGAAGATTATATCGTGGATCAGTGGACATGGGTTGATCTGTCACCGTTAGGGGCAGTAATCAGTCTTGAATTTACAATGGAGTCGTCGGATATGGGGGCTTTTGGGATCAACACGCCGACTTATTTCGGGATCGATAACCTGACCACCGTTCCGAAACCGATTGATGTTGTAGTGGACATCAGGCCGGGTTCGCAAATCAATCCCGTAAGCACCCGAAGCAATGGCTGTCTGCCAATAACGATTTCCGGAACGGAATCTTTCGATATTGAAAGCATCGACACCGACTTGCTTTGTCTGCAGGGCGTTGCATGTTTACGAAGCTTCAAAGTAGACGTTTCTGCTCCAACCCCTGAATCAGAGAGTACACAGCCGACAACGCTCGGCGGAGATGGTTACGAAGACCTGGTTGCAGTATTTGATGTCCAGGAAATCATTGCGGCCTTAGGAGACGTTTCAGACGGCCAGGTATGGCAGTTGGCTCTGACCGGAACACTCAATGACGGCACCCCGATTCAGGGCAGCGATGAAATTCTTATCAAAGGCAAGCATCGTTAAGGGTTTTCAGAAATAGATCTCGAAACGATAAAGAATGACGCGATCAGCTGTTAATTTTGTTTTGATATTGATTGGCAGTTTGGTTCCGGTTGTCACGGCAGGCCCCTTTGCACCGGATGCCGGACAGCCCGGTTCGACGGCCATTCCGATTCCTGCTGACGTAAACGATGTATCTGTTTTTGTCGGATGGGTTGACGGGGTTGTTGTCGAGAGGGGGCTTAAGCAGATTGACGATCCCTCCCAAGGCTATGCTTCTCATGGAGTGCCGGATGATGCGCTGGGCTTTCCCGAAACGGCGCCCCAGTCGATTGACGGTGTTGTTTCATTAGGCGACGGCGGGATTGCTACGTTAACATTCTCGAAACCGATTGCCGATGGGCCGGGATATGATTTTGCGATTTTCGAGAACGGCTTTACCGTGATTGCCCCCAATCAGATGTTTTTGGAACTGGCGTTTGTGGAAGTCAGCAGTGACGGCGTTCATTATGAACGCTTTTCCGCCATATCATTGACCCAGACCGAAAGCCAAATTCCAAACTTAGGGGCCATTGACACAACGGATATTCATAATTTTGCGGGGAAATACCGCCGAGGATACGGCACCCCGTTTGACTTGGATGAAATTCGCGATGTTAACGACCTGGTTGATGTGACCGCAATCACCCATGTCCGTTTGGTGGATGTTGTCGGGACCTTACAGAGCCAATATGCCAGTTACGATGCTCTCGGTAACATTGTGAACGATCCCTGGAAGACCAATTTTTCAACGGGCGGTTTCGATCTGGATGCGGTGGGAGTCATTCATGAAAAGACCCTGCTGGCCGATATCAACGGAGACGGCATTGTGAATCTGGTCGATTTTTCAGCTCTCAGTGCGGCTTGGCAGTCGGGTACGGAAAGCTCAAACTGGAATCATAAATGCGACCTGGATCCGTCTATTAATGATTTAATCAACATTGACGACGTGGTTGTTATGATGAACCAGTGGTTAATGACCGGAGTGTCCTTAGAAGCGGACATCAACGGTGACGGTATTGTGAATCTGGTTGACTATGCAGCTTTTAGTTTGGCTTGGCGGTCAGGCCCTGAAGATTCCGACTGGAACCTTAAATGTAATCTGGCGCCGTCGATTAATTATTTAATCAATATTCACGATATGTTTGTTATGATGAGCCAGTGGTTAATGATGGAAACATGGTACACTGAATGAACAAAAAGCATGGAAATGAGGTTGTTTACAAAACGCGGGCGTTTACCCTGATCGAACTGTTGGTGGTCATCGGGATTATTGCGGTGCTGTTGGGTGTCATCGTTCCGTCGCTCGCCAAGGCAAAGGAGCAGTGCCGTGAGGTCATCTGCCGCAGCAATCTGCGGCAGTTGGTGATGGCGAACCTGGGCTATGCCGCCGAGAACAACTCTGAGTTTGTCTTGGCTGCCCCGGATATTTTTACCAGTCAGAACTTAAAACGCTGGTTTGGCATGCGTGATGATCTGAACAGTTTTTTTGATTCTGCCCGCAGCCCACTGGCCGATTATATCGGGGACGGCGAGGTCAAGCAGTGTTTGAAGAAAGTCGATTTTCGAAACGGAGATCCATGGACCTGGAATTTCGAGCAGGGCTGCGGCGGCTACGGCTACAATATGACCTATATAGGTTCCCGCGTATGGGAAGAGTACACGTCTGACAATTGTACCCGTCCTACGCGAGAAAACGAGGTGGGGTCGCCCGTGTCGACAGCGATGTTTGCCGATGCGGCCATGACAAAATTAGATAGCGGACAACCTTATTATCTCGAATACTCCTTCATCGAGCCGTATTGTTTTGTTGTCAACGGAGAACCCGACGACAGTTGGGGGCGTCCCTCACCGTCCATTCACTTTCGCCATAACAAAAAAGCAAATATTGCCTGGTGCGATGGTCATGTCAACGCCGAAAAAATCGCTCCCGACGACAGCATCAATGTCTATGGCGTGTGTTCCTATGATATGCAGATCGGCTGGTTTGAGCCGTTGGACAATTCGCTTTTCGACTTGAAATAGGATTCTCATGACCCCAAAAGAACCCATCATTTTCTGTTTCAGCAGCGGCAAGGACAGTTCCATCGCCATCCATACAATACGCCAGCAGGGTAAATATGACATCGCCACGTTGCTGACAACCATCACGAAAGATTATGACCGGACAAGCATGCACGGGATACGAACGTCGATTCTTGCCCGGCAGGCCGAATCGCTGGGCCTGCCGCTTGAAAAGGTCTTTATTACCAAAAAATCCACCAATGCCGATTACGAGCGTCAAATGCAAATAGTCCTGCAGAAATATTTCGACTGCGGCATCCGCAAAGTCGCTTTCGGCGACATCTTTCTCGAGGATCTCAAACAGTACCGCCAGAACCAGCTCGCCCGCGTCCAAATGGAAGCAATTTTCCCCATCTGGAAAATCGACACCACCAAACTGGCTAATGACTTCATCGACGCCGGGTTCAAGGCCCGAGTCACCTGTGTGGATACCGATGTGCTCGATCAAACATTCGCTGGCAGAAGCTTCGACAGGCAGTTTCTGGCCGATCTTCCCGAAAGCATCGACCCCTGTGGCGAAAATGGCGAGTTCCATTCCTTCGTCTATGACGGTCCGATCTTCAAAACCCCCATCGGCCACGAACCCGGCGAGACTGTCCTCCGCGATAACCGGTTCTGCTTCTGCGATATGATCCCCGCTTGAAAACAGAGGTTGTTTTTGACGGATTCTTTGTATATAATTGCTGTGTGAGTTTTCCAGGGTCAAATCATGTTTTCAGCACGGCAAAGACACTCTATCATGCGATGTGTCATTTGCTTTGGCCGGAGCGATGCCTCGTCTGCAAGGCAACTATACTGCCCGACGACGACCGGCTGTGCCGAACCTGCTGGCAGGAGTTGTCGGCGGCGGTTTCGGCGGATTACTGCCGTCGCTGCGGTCGCGATGTCAGTCCCTATGGAATCATTGCCGGTAAGTGCGGCCATTGTCAGGATCTGCAATATGAATACGACGGCGTCATCCGGGTGGGGCGGTATGAATCAACACTGCGGTCATTGACATTGTCGCTGAAGTTTGCCGAACGCACCGAATGGGCGGCGACGCTTTCCGGGATGCTGCGGCAGGCCGTGATGGCAAGCGGGATGCACGCGGCGTTCGATTACCTGGTGCCGGTTCCGCTGCATTGGAGACGCCGAGCCGGGCGGGGATTCAATCAGTCGCATCTGCTGGCCAGGGGCCTCAAACTGCCGTGGATTCCCGTTTCGACGGATCTGGTTCGCATCCGCAACACCGAACAGCAGTGGAACCTCAAACCGCCGCAGCGGCGGCGAAATGTAAAAGGCGCCTTCGCCGTTCGAAGGGGTCATCCGTTTGACGGAAAAACCATCGCCTTGGTGGACGACATCACCACCAGCGGGGCGACGCTGGAAGAATGCGCCAAGGTCCTCAAGCAGGCAGGCGCCCAAAAAGTCGTCGCCCTCGTCATCGCCGCCGCAAACCACGATTAACAAGCGGTAATGCGCTTGACATTTCGCGGGCATCCTGATACTCTCTCGCGATGAAAACCGACCCTGTTCCAATTAAAAATATTCGCAATTTCTCGATTGTGGCTCATATCGACCACGGGAAGAGCACGCTGGCCGACCGTCTGATGGAGCGTACCGGTGCTATTACTGAACGTCAGATGAAAGAGCAGCTTCTGGATGATATGGATCTGGAACGCGAACGCGGTATCACCATCAAGGCCTCTTCCGTGACGATGTACTACACTCACCAGGGTACCCAGTACATGCTCAACCTGATCGACACTCCCGGCCATGTGGATTTCCATTACGAGGTCTCCCGGTCGCTGGCCGCTTGTGAAGGGGCTTTGCTGGTGGTCGATGCCAGTCAGGGCGTTGAGGCCCAGACCGTTGCCAATACCTATCTGGCGGTCGAAAGCGGCTGTGAAATTCTGGGAGTCATTAACAAGATTGACCTGCCTGCTGCCCAGCCGGACCGGGTGATCGAGGAAACCGAGCATATCATCGGGATTACCGCTGAAGAATGTTTTCCCATCAGCGCCAAGACCGGCCAAGGCGTCAATGAGTTGCTGGAAGCGATAATCACCAAATTGCCAGCTCCGGAAGATAAGTCAGACAAGCCCACCGCGGCGCTGATTTATGACAGCCACGCGGATGAATACCGCGGCGTGATTGTGTATGTACGTGTCTTTGAGGGCAAACTGACCAAACGCCAAAAAATCAGCTTCATGAGTTCCGGCAAGACGTACCTCATTACGGAACTTGGCAAGTTCACGCCGTATGCGACGCCGGTCGAGGAAATCGGAACCGGCGAGGTCGGCTATGTCATCGCCAACATCAAAAAGCTGGCCGATGTTACCATTGGCGATACGATCACGGATTTTACGGACCCAACAGACAAACCGCTGCCGGGCTATCAGCCGCCGATGCAGATGGTGTTTTCCGATTTTTACCCCGGCGGCACGACCGATTACCCCAAACTGCGGGCGGCCTTTGAAAAGCTGGCCCTGAACGATTCCAGTTTCAGCTTTACTCCGCAGAATTCGCCGGCATTGGGGTTCGGTTTTCGATGCGGCTTTTTAGGGCTTTTGCACATGGAAATCGTGCAGGAACGTCTGGAGCGTGAAAATGATGTCGATGTGCTGCAAACCGCCCCGACCGTCAGCTATGAAATCGTCACCACCGACGGCAAAGCCAAACGCATCGACTCGCCCAGTGAACTGCCGGATATGCAGAAAATCGACGAGATTCGCGAGCCGATTGTCAAGCTGGAGATCATCACGACCGCCGAAAGCATCGGGGGCGTCATGAAGCTGGCCGATGATCGCCGGTGCAAGCTGATTAAAACCGAATACCTCTCACCCACACGCGTGATGATGGAATATAAGGCCCCGCTGGCGGAAATCGTGTACGATTTCTACGACCAGCTCAAGGGTATCAGCCATGGCTATGCGACCATGGATTATGAATTCCTGTCGTTTGAAAAGGATAAACTCGTCAAGATCGATTTTCTCGTCAACGGTACGCCGGTCGATGCGCTCAGCTTAATAGTGCATCGCTCCAAGGCCGAGCAGCGGGGCCGGCGTCTCCTGATTAAGCTGCGGCGGGCCATCCCGCGTCATCAGTTCGAAATTCCGCTGCAGGTGTGCATTGGCGGAAAGATCATCGCCCGCGAAACCATCAAATCCTACCGCAAAGACGTAACCGCCAAACTCTATGGTGGCGACGTAACCCGAAAAATGAAACTGCTGAAAAAGCAAAAAGAAGGCAAAAAACGCATGAAATCCATCGGCATGGTCAATATCCCACAGGAAGCGTTTATGTCAATTCTTGACACCAGCGAGGATTAACGTAAGAGTTCACACTTTAGTGTGCAGTGAAACAAGCTGAGGCTTGAACTCTTACGGGCTGATTGCGGTGAAGACTTCGGCTTCTTTTTCCACCATTTCCGGAGTGTATTTGGGCAGGAGGATTTTAAACACGGCGCCGCCGCCGGGGTTGTCTTCGATCCAAATGCGTCCGCTGTGCAGTTGGATCAGGTCTCGGCAAATCGCTAATCCCAAACCGGTGCCATGCTTGCCGGGGCCAACATGTTTTTCGACCTGAACAAACCGGTCAAAGACCTTTTCTTTGTTATTGCCGTGGATGCCCGAGCCGTTGTCTCGAACATTTATCCCGATCCGATCGCCGCGTTCCTGGACTTCGATAGTGATTTTACCTGTTTTTTCGGGGACGAATTTGGTTGCGTTCTCAATTAAATTATTAATGATACGGGTGATTTTTTCATAATCCGCATTGATATAAAGCTTGTTTTCAGGCATAAGGCAATCAAGTTGGATATTTTTGGCGTCCGTGACGAAACGGATCATTTCGACGAGTTTGCAGATGGTTTCCTGGACGCAAAGAACCTCAGGGTAGAGCTCCATCTTGCTGACATCAAGCTTGGAGATATCCAGAAAGTCATTGATGAGGCTGGCCAGGCGTCCAATGGCTTCGTCCGCCATTTCGAGGTTACACAGCAATTTCGGCGGAACCTTGCCCATGACACCTGCCACGGCATTGGAGAGAATGTTCTTGAAGATTGTCAGGGGGGTTCGCAGTTCGTGAGAGACGGTCATCACGAATTCGCTTTTCAGGCGGTCGTGCTCTTGGAGATATGCATTGCTTTCTATCAGTTTCTGATTCTGCAAATGAAGCAGATAATCGGACTGCCACTTGGCGGTCAGAGCCAGTGCGAATTGCCGGATTTCCTGGGAATGAATGGGTTTTTGCATATAAAGCAGCTTGTCTTCCGGTGGGATGCGGTGAGCGATTTCGCTGATATCAAAATCCGAGTAGCCCGTCATCATGACGATTTGGATATTAGGGTCCAGTTTTCGGATTTCCTCCGCGGCGAAAACACCGTCCGGGCCGGGAGGCATGCGAATGTCGATAAAGGCGACCGCAAAAGGTTCTTCTTTGGCAATGGCTTCACGGACTTTGTCTATTGCTTCATCACCCTGATGACAGCAACAGACATCATAGACGGCAACGGGTTTTCGTTTTGTTTCGGGCTTGCTAAAAAGGCGGTTTTGCAGTTCGCTGAGTTCGGCGTTTCCACTTTGGGAAGGTGCCGCCAGGACCTTTTCCAGTTCTTCAAGAATCCGGGGCTCGTCATCCACCATCAGTATACGCCGGTTCAATTCTTTACTCAGATTCATTCGCTGGACCTTTCGCTGTTTCAACCAGCCCCTCTTCTGCGGTGACCGGTATGAGAATATGAAAAGCGGCACCTTGGTGAAGCCCGTTGCTTTCTGCCCAGATGCGGCCTTTCATTGCTGTTACGGTGTTTGCGCACCAATGCAGCCCGATGCCTGTCAGCCCTTTTCGTTTGGAGGATGCGCCCCGTTCAAAAATTTGCTGGATTTTTTCCGCCGGAACCCCGGCACCGTTATCCTGAATTGTCCAGTGCAGCATCGGTTTATCGTCAATGGTTTCAATTTTCGTATGAATGTGAATTTTACGGTAGATGGGGTTTTCTCTTTCCAGGGACTCTGCGGCGTTGATCAACAGATTTTGCAGAATCTGGATAAATGTCGTCGGCTCGACCGGAATGACCGGAAGTTTCTTGATGCCGGAATCGATGGAGATGCGGCATCCATTCCTGAAGGACTCGGGTATGATATCCAGTGCATTGTTGAGCAGTTTCGACGGCTCAATGAACTGGACGGGTTTATCTTCTTTGCCGAAGGTACGCTGCAGATTCAGCATATCTTCGATTTGAAAAACCTGATCAGCCAGGTCGTCCAAGCCCGACACCATTTCGTTCAGATTTGTCAGAACGTCCTGGAACGTTAAATCAACGAAGCGCATCAGGTCTTTGCGCCGCTCGTGATCCAGGGCATTTTGCTGTAATTCTGTTTGTGCCTGTTCGAGGTTTTTCAAGGGAATGGATTTAAACTGGTCCTTAATCCGTTCAATCCGCGTTGTGATCGGGCTGAGTGCGTTGCGAACATTATGCAGAATGCCGGAAGACATTTCAGTAACACCCGAAAGATAGGATTTTTCCATCAGCTTGACTTGGGCATTTTGGAGACGCAGGCACATTTCATTGAACTCGTTGGCCAGGGTTCCGATCTCATCCTTACGGGATAGCGCCAGAATGTCTTTGCTTCTGCTGGGATGCTCTACGTTAACAACATACTTAATCAGTTTGATGATCGGATTGACAACAATACACTGCAATAACCAGGTCAGCAGCAGCAGCACGACGACGCCGGCCACAATTTTGCCGCAGAGTGTCATCATCATGACCTGAAGACTTTGCCGTGTGATGCTGCGATCCTGAAAGTATTTTATTAATAATACGGGCTGTTTTTGGTAATCATACAACACGGCGGACGCCTGAAGGAGTTCTTTGCCGAGCGGGATCAGGTCAAACGGATCGGTATCGCTGATACGACTGACAATTTCCTTGTTCTGGCCGATAAGCTGTTGGGGCTTTAAGAGGTCCCATTCGAAACTTAACTGGAGCTGATTTCGAAGGGCCTCAAGGCGTTTTGTGTTTAAGATGCGTCCGGCGACGACGGTTCCCTCAACGGTCCGGCTCAGAGGTGATTTTGTGACGGGAGCGGAAATAACGAGCCACAACCGACCCTGGTGACAGGCCAGTGCTTTGCGGGAGGAACCGGGGATATTTTTATTAATGAGGGGATTCTCAGCGGCAAAAAGAAAGGTGTCGATGTCGAGATCTGTACCGTCCGTTTTTTCACCGACCCGCTTCCAGGTATTGTTGTAAACAGCCAGAAAATCCATATTGAGACTGGATACGAACGCATCGTTCAGGTCGGGCGAGGGGTGTGTTAGCTTCGCGTATAACTGTCCTGATTTGCTCCACGAGGAAAGGTTGCGGTGCAGTTCAGAAAGCGACGTCTGGATCGCATTCTTGCAGCGATACAGATTTTCTATGGCCTGCTGCTGTTCCTGTCGTGACAATTCCGGAACGACAACCTTTTTTAATACAAAAAACTCCAGGCCTGCATAACAGCAGAGCATGGCGAGTAATACAATCAGGATTCTTTCGCGTAATGACATAGCGAATCTTCTTATTTTTAAGTCTATTGCATGCCACAATCTTTATTGAATATCGGTGAAAGAGGATAAAGGATTTCCGTTCGAATCGGTGGGCCGATAAAAAAGATACGGAGACAAAAGAATTCAAGACGATATTTTATGAAAATTTTTTATCTCAAGAGATTGTCCGATAATGTTCAAGGCAGGGGGACATCCGCCCGCGTCTTTTCCGGTAATAGTGTAAGTGTTAGAATGTTGTTTTTGAGGGTGAAATGGGTAATTCGTACTAGGTGATCCGAAATCCAAAACACAGGATCAAACGGTTCGTTCAGAATGATTGCTTGAACGATGTGTTCAACTTCCGGGTCATCTTTGAAACCGTCCCGGTTATCATCGAGCGCTTTTTGGCTCAGTTTGGAAACAAGCGTCGTCACCGGTACCATACCGAGGTGAACCGATTGTATATTCATGCATATTTGTTGATTGGCGTCCATGGTCGGAATCGCCAGAATCGAAAGAACCGAGGACACCCCCTTGTATTTGAGGGTTCCCATGAGCAGTATGGAGCGGTCCGCAAAAATGATGTTGGGCTGTTGCAGGGAGAGCGGTCCCAATTGCTGTATCCAGTCGAGGCGGCTGATAATGTCATTGAGTCCCTGCTGCTCGATGATTAAATCAAACGGTTTATCCAGTTGCACCTGGTTGAAAAATTCCGGTCCAAGTTTATGGGTCAGATAAAGACTGACCTGTTGGGAGTTTTCCGGACGGAGCGGTTGGTAAGCTTTGGGTTTGTGCAAAATCAGAATGATTATTCCAATCAGTACACCCAACCCGACCGCACCGAGCCCCCAAAACCGGAAAGCCCTGTCTGATTTTCGATGATTGACTTTGGCGTTCTCTTTTTTCACAGCATACTCTCAAATTGATACTTGCTCTGTTAAGGTATTCAGATTATAGTAAACTCTCTTTATGATTAAAGCATAATATTGTCGGAATAAATATCTTGAAAGGAATTACAGTGGCGAGCCATTTTGCAGATCGTTTATCGGAAGCCGTGAAAAAGAAGAGCACCCCTCTGGTGGTCGGACTGGATCCCGTTTACAATCGTTTGCCGGAACAGATTCGCAACAACCCCCATATGAATGACGAAACGGATGTTGCAGCCTCCGTCGATGCGTTTTTTGAGTTTTGCTCCCGAACCCTCAAAGTGGTGGCTCCCCTGGTACCGGCGGTCAAAATCAACATTGCTTATTTTGAGCGCTATTTATGGGACGGTTTGGAAACATATTACAACTTAGTCTCCGAGGCCGAGTCGTTGGGGGTGGAAGTGATTGGCGACGTGAAACGCGGCGACATCGGCCATACCGCGCAGGCATACGCCGAAGCCCATCTTCAGAATCCCGAGTTTACGGAGACGGAAGGCATTATTACCCCGGATGCGATTACCATCAATGGTTTTGCCGGAGCCGACGGCATTGTTCCTTTCGCGGATATAGCTTCCGAGCAAGGCAAAGGCGTGTTTGTCTGGGTACGCGCCAGCAATCCAAGTGCCGGCGCAATCCAGGACTTTGCGGATGCTTCCGGCGTTAAAATGTATGAAAAACTGGCAGAAGCGGTCGGGGAGATCGCCAATCAGAGTAAACGGTTGGGTGCCAGCGGTTACAGTAATGTCGGCATGGTTGTCGGCGGAACCAGTCCGGAGGTTACGACCGCGCTACGGCAGCGTTATCCGAAATGCTGGTTCTTAGTGCCGGGATTCGGTTCGCAGGGGGCGTCAGCGGCGGATTGTATTCGCTTTTGCAATCGGGACGGGCTTGGGGCATTGATCAATGCGTCCCGCTCGATCATTTATGCCTTTGATGACCCCAAATACAAAGATCAGTTTGGTGATAATTGGGAAAAATGTATCGAACAGGCTGCGATTGACGCCAAAATGGAGTTGGCTAAAGTGCGGGTTTGATACTAACAGGATACTGAAGCCGATGGATCGGATGTTTTTTCAGGATAAGCGGGTTGTGATTATGGGCCTGGGCCGTTTTGGTGGCGGCCTTGATTCGGCCTTGTTTGCGGCTAAGGCGGGGGCGAGGGTTCTCGTGACCGACCTTGCTGGCCGGAACGATCTTGAAGATGCGATCTGTGAACTGAAGGATTACGATATTGAATATCGCTTAGGCGAACACTGTGAAGATAATTTTCATAACGCCGATGTTCTGATTGTCAATCCCGCCGTTCCCCCGGACAACAAGTTCGTCAAAATAACCCGCAAAGCCGGTGGATTGGTGACGTCTCAGATGGAACTGTTCTTCCAGATGTGCCCGGCCCGTATTGTCGGCATCACCGGCGCCAATGGAAAAAGTACAACCACGTCGCTTACCGCGCATTTGTTGAAGTCGGCATGCGCCCAGCAGGGCATCGGGTACAAAAATGTCTGGCTGGGCGGCAATATCGGCTATCTGCCGCTGCTGGACATTGTGGACCAAATTCGGGACGATGATTTGGTTGTTTTGGAAATCAGCAATTTTCAGTTGGAACAGCTTGCTCAAATTCAGGCCGCTCCCGACATCGCGCTGATTACTAACTTGACGGCGAATCACCTTGACCGGCATGGCACGTTCGAGTGCTACTGTTGCGTCAAGGAAGGCATTTTCAAATATCAAAAGACCGGGGAGACCGCTCCGGTGATATCAATTTTCAATGCCGAAGACGACATCACGCGAGCGTGGTATCAGAAATATCTCAACGACCCCGGACGAAAATGCCTGGCGTTCAGCGCGGATGATGTGCCGGACGAGTACAGGCAGGCGTTCCGGTTGCCGGGGCGAGCCAATCTATCAAATCTTGCGGCGGCTTTAACGATTGTGTCCTGTTTTGACATTGAGTCGGGTTGTATCGCCGGGGCGATTGAAGCGTTTGAGGGATTGCCGCACCGATGTCAGTTTGTCGCCGAGACGAACGGGGTTTGCTGGTATGATGACTCCAAGGCCACGACTCCGGTCAGTACGATGGCGGCCCTGAACGGGATCGACGAACCGAAGATTCTTATTGCCGGCGGTTACGACAAGCAAATCAGTTTTGCGGAATTAGGCGTTTGTATCGCCAAGCGGGCAAAGGCAGTTGTGCTGATCGGCCAGACGGCTCCGAAGATCGCCGAGGCCGTCAAATCCGTCGGTCCGTCGGACTGTGCCGTTCGGTATGCAGATTCGATGGAGCAGGCGGTTGCTGTTTCTGCCGAACTTGCCGAACTCGGTGATGTTGTACTAATGAGTCCGGCGTGTGCCAGTTACGATATGTTCAAAAACTACACCCAGCGTGCCGAGGCATTTGTCGATGCTGTCAAATCGCTGCCGCGGCATTAATTCGATGAGGATATAAAAATGCAGGAAATTGTCATGAAAACACCGCAAAGTCAGGTCAAAGCATGGATTCAGGCATCCCGTCCGTTTTCGTTTACCGCGTCGATGGCGCCGGTCTTTCTCGGCGCCGCGCTTGTTCCGTTTCTGGAGCAATCCGCCCGATGGGAACTGATGCCGCTGATTGTCATCGCATCGCTGTTGATCCATGCGGCGACGAATATGGTTAGTGAATATTTCGATTATGTCAAGGGCGTTGACCGCCCGGACACCCACGGCGGCAGCCGGGTGATCGTTGATAAGCTATTGAGACCCAAACAGGTGTTTTGGGGCAGTATTGTTCTGTTTGGTATTACGGCGTGTATCGGTCTGGTCTTTGTTGCCATTTGCGGCTGGCCGATTTTGCTGCTGGGGCTTATCGGCATCCTTGGCGGTTTTTTCTACACCGCCACACCGGTCGGTTACAAATATCTCGGTCTTGGCGACCTGCTCGTCTTTATCCTGATGGGGCCGTTGATGGTCATCGGCAGTTTCTACGTCCTGACGGATACCTATCAAAACGAAGTGCTTTTGATTTCGTTGCCGGTGGGATGTCTGGTCGCGGCGATTCTTTCGGGCAATAATCTTCGTGACATTCTGCATGACACACAGGCAGGCATTAACAGTACGGCTTCGGTTTTGGGCCACCGCTTGGCTCGTGTGGAATACAGCGGCCTTGTGGTTGGCGCTTATGTTGTGACCGTGGGGATGATTGCGTTCGGCGTTCTTCCGTTGTGGTCGGTGCTGACGCTGCTGACCGTTCCGGCCGCGGTGAAAAACATTAAGGCCGCAATGCAAAGCAATCTTCAAAGCCCGGAGCAGATTGCGTCACTGGACGTACAGACGGCGCAACTGCATTTGCCGTTCGGGGTACTGCTGATGATTTCCGTGTTGTTGGGGGCGTTTTTGTGAAAGCGATCTGGGTTACAGTATCGATTGCTGCTGCGGCTTTTTTTGTCCTTTTTGGTCCATGGACAAAAGCAGCGGTTTCTTTCTTCCCGATGATGACGTTAACGGCGTTTCTGCTGGCGTCTGTGTCGTTCATTTTGGACAGAAAGAGTACAGGCGGAATCTATGCTTTTAAGCCGGTTTATATTCCTGTCGGACTTATCGCGGCGGCTGTTTTGTACAGCATGTTTTGGGTGGGGCATTTTGTGTCAATTCATATCCTGCCGTTTGCCGCTTCTCAGGTGGAATCAATCTATACCATTCGTGCTAATCAAAAGCCGTGGCTGATTGCGGCACTGCTGTTTTTTATCATCGGTCCGGCCGAGGAAATCTTCTGGCGTGGGTTTGTGCAGCGGCGATTGTCGAAAAGATGGGGGCTGTTTGTCGCCCTCATTGCCGCGGCGGCGATTTACACGCTGGTGCATGTCTGGTCGTTGAATTTGATGCTGATCGCCGCGGCGGGTTTGTGCGGTGTCTTCTGGGGACTGTTATTTGCCGTCACCGGCAATGTATGGCCCTGTATTATTTCTCACGCGGCCTGGGATGTTGTGATTTTTATTCTGCTGCCGATTAAATGAATAAGCCCAAAATAAAATATGACTTTGACGAGATTTCTGCTCAATATGACCGGTGCAATCACCTGTTCAGTTTCGGGATTGATCATCTTTGGCGCAGGCATCTGGTTACGAGTGTCAATGCCCATCCGCGGCAGCATGTGCTGGACCTGTGCTGCGGTACGGGCGATGTTGTGTTCAGTTTTCTAAAGCATGGTTCGGTCGGGCATGTGACGGGGTTGGATATCAGCGAACGGATGATCGACCTGGCCCAGGAAAAACAGATTCGCTTCAGCGGTAATCCACGGATGCGGAACAAAATCCTTTCATGGAAGGTTGCCGACGCGGTCCAGACCGGGCTTGAGTCGAACACGTTTGATTTTGTGACCTGTGCGTTCGGGATTCGTAATATCCCGGATCGGGCGGCGGCCCTGAAGGAGATGTGTCGAGTCCTGAAACCAAAGGGAAAACTCTGCATCCTTGAGTTCTCGCTTCCGTCCAATCCGCTCCTGCGTGGGCCGTATCAATTCTACCTTGGCCGGATAATGCCGCTGCTTGGCAAATGGATTGTCGGGGGGAAAGAACCGCTGCAATACCTGTCACAATCCATCCGGCACTGGCACAACGAGGTCCATTTTTCAACGGAACTGAGCCAGGCCGGTTTTAAGCTGATTCGCAAGACCCCATTGACCTGCGGCCTTGCCGCATTGTGGGTCGCCGCAAAAAACGGATGAATTGATCAGGCAAGAGGTTGATTCGGCCGGATTCGGCTCTTGAATAACATTTCGATGGCCGATAGAATATTTATAGTGGTCACGATTGAAAATTTCCGTTGGGTCGCGGCTATGTAGGGTTGTCCCGATGCATCGGGATAAGTTACCACTTCGCCCGCGGGAATTTACTACCCTGAAGGGTATAGTTTGGTACTCAAAACAGGTTTCACCGAGGATTTTTCATGACATACACGCAGTTATTGGCGCTGGTACAATCCAACGGGCTTGGCGTCTGTGCCGATTCCCGGCAGGTACGGCAGGGCGATGTCTTTGTTGCGGTGTGCGGTACGCAGGTTGACGGTCACGATTATATCGACACGGCCCTGTCCCAAGGGGCCGCCTATGTCGTGACCCAGCGTCCGGTTGACGGCATTAACTCTGTCATTGTAGAGGACAGCGCTAAGGCACTTGGGCAACTGGCGCAGGCCTCCTGCGGCAATCCCAGTTCCAAACTGACCAATCTGGCTGTCACCGGGACCAACGGCAAAACCACCGTGACCTATCTTGTCCGCTCGGTGATTGAACATATCGGGGCCAAGTGCGGTCTGATCGGCACCATCGAGTACAATACCGGCACAAGTTCGGTTCCCGCGCCGCTGACGACTCCGGATGCTGTTACGATTGCACGGGCGGCGTCGGAAATGGTGCTGAATGGGGCGGATTATATGGTGGTCGAGGCCAGCAGTCATGCATTGAGCCAAAAGCGGCTTGCGGGCGTTTCTTTTACCGCCGCGGTGTTCACGAATTTAACCGGTGACCATCTGGACTATCACCATAACGAGGATGATTATCTGGATGCCAAGACGTTGCTGTTTACGGGTCTGCCGCCGCATGGGTTGGCAATCTTGAATTATGAATCGGACGAGGCCCACACCATCGCCGAAATCATCGAGCCGGCAACACGGATTCTCTGGTATGGTATTGGCTGCGATGTTGACATCAGTGCGAAGGTGCATCGCATGGACGCGGCGGGAAGCGAATTCAGCATCATCTTTAATAATTACAGTGAAAAAGTGAACACGCGGCTCCCCGGCAGGCACAACATCCAGAACTGCCTGGCGGCGGCGGGGCTTTGTCTTTCGACCGGGATCGGACTGCTTGAGGTTGCAAAAGGGCTGTCCGAATTGGAATGTGTCCCGGGGCGGCTGCAGCCGATACGATCTGAGAACACCGCCCGCGCAGGGCTTCAGGTGTTTGTGGATTACGCCCATACGGATGACGCATTAAAGAACGTCCTGAATACACTAAAGCCGTTATGCAAGGGCCGGCTGATTGTATTATTCGGTTGCGGCGGAGACCGGGACAAGACCAAGCGGCCCCGCATGGCCAGGGTGGCGGAAGAACTGGCCGATGTTGTTGTTGTTACCAGCGACAATCCACGCACCGAAGATGCCAACGCGATCATTGCGGATATTCTGGCGGGGTTTGGGAAAATAAAAAGGGGGCAGACACTTTTTATCGAGCCGGACCGGGCCGCGGCGATTCAGCTTGCCATCGAGAAGGCGGAATCGGGCGATATTGTGCTTCTGACGGGCAAGGGACACGAAGATTATCAGATTGTCGGAACCGAAAAAAGGCATTTCAGCGATTTCGAGCAAGCCCAAAAAGCTCTTCAAATGTAATATAAGGACTGTTGATACATAAATGAACCCCATCCGTGCGAATCAGGTTGCCCCAATCATCCAGGGCAGAATCTTTTCGGGAGAAGGCGAATCATCTTTGAACGGTGTCAGTATCGATTCGCGTACGGTTCAGGCCGGTCAGGCCTTCTTCGCGATTGCCGGCGAAAACTTTGACGGTCACGACTACGCCGCCGCTGCGATTGAAAAGGGGGCGTCCTGTATCGTTGTCGAGCGAGAAATTGACTTGCCTGCGGATTGTCCGGTTCCGGTGATCCAAGTGGACAACTGCATTACGGCCTTGGCCCGGTTTGCGGCTTGGTACCGTCAGCAGTTGGCAGCGAAAGTGATTGCCATTACCGGCTCGGTCGGCAAAACCACCACTCGGAACATCCTCTATCAGATACTAAGTCGGTTTTTCAAATGCCGTCAAGCCCCCAAAAGTTTCAATAACCATATTGGTGTACCGTTGACACTATTGTCGGCTGAGAAGGAAGATGAGATCCTGTTTCTGGAACTGGGGAGCAACCATCCCGGCGAGATTCCGTATTTGGCACAGATCGCGAGTCCGGACATTGCCGTGATTACACATATAACCCATGCGCATTTGGAAGGATTTGGTACCATCGAGAACATTATCAAGGAGAAATCCTCGATTGCTCAGGGATTGTCCGCTGAGGGGATACTTATGATCAATGGGGATACCCCTGAATTGGTGGATCATGTCCGAACCACCTATGGTGTAGACATGATTACGGTTGGAACCAGCCGCCAGTGTGATATTGTCGGCACAGATTTAAAAACATTTGGGCCTCATGGCTCTTTGGTCATAGAAGGCCGAACTGTCAGTGTTCCGCTGGCCGGAAAGGCCAATCTGCTGAATGTGCTGTTTGCATGGGGAGTGTGTCGTGAGTTCATTCCTCTGTCTGATTTTATTGAGGCGGTTGAGTTCCTTCAGCCCTATGAAAGAAGGTTGGTTCCGGTCAGTATAGGCCCTCTGGTGGTGTTAGATGACTGCTATAATGCTAATCCTGCCTCTATGGATAATGCCCTCTGTTGTCTCCGGTCAATAGCGAAAGAATCCGGAAGGCGTTCTGTTTTCGTCGCCGGGTGCATGGCTGAACTCGGGCATGAATCTGTGCCGCTACATGAGAAACTCGGACGAAATGCCACTTGCCAGGAAGTTCAGGTATTGCTTTGTGCGGGTCCGTTTTCTAAACAGATTGTACAGGGGGCTCAAAAAACAGCTAAATACCCTTTAGAATCTCAGGCATTCGAAAATACGGATCAATTATGTGATAATTTGCACAAATGGGTCCATCCTGACGATATAATATTGGTCAAGGGATCCCGATCTGCGAGTCTGGAAAAGGCGGTTCAGCGGCTTCGGGTGCTGTTTGGGAATCAGTAGTATTTTTTTCGGATAATCGGAGTAAACGTTGATTTATCATTTGTTATGGTGGCTGCGGGATGTCTTTACGCATAAAATCGGCTTATATGCGTATCAGGATGTTCTGTTTCGCGCCATATTGGCGGCATTGACGAGTTTGCTGATCGCCCTGTTTATGGCGCCGCGGATCATTCGCTGGCTGATGCGGATGAAGATCGGCGACCGTCCCGAATTTCATCACGCCGCACTCAATGAACTGATGCGTGACCGGGCCAACACCCCGACGATGGGCGGCATTATCATCTTGTCGGCGGTTTTGGCCGGTACATTTCTATGGGCGCGTCTGGATAATCCGTTTATTCATAAAGCAATCTTTATCGTAATTTGGTTTGGCGGCATCGGTGCGGTGGATGATTGGCTCAAACTCACCAGTCAGAGCCGCCAGCGGAGTCGTGACGGCCTCAAGGCATGGGAAAAGCTGGTTTTTCAGTTCGGCGGGGCGGTTCTGGTGGGGATTTTTCTGTATTCGGATTTTCGCAATCTTGAAGATGCCCGGCGTTTATGGCTGCCGTTTTATAAAACCGGAATTCCGCTGGCGGGTTGGATGTTCGCGATTCTCTCGGTGCTTTACATCTCAGCTACCAGCAATGCGGTCAATCTGACGGACGGCATGGATGGGCTGGCTTCGGGTTGTCTCGGCATTGTTTCGACGGTTCTGGTGATCCTGTGTTATATTGCTTCAGAGTATATGTCCCGGTCGGTTCAGGTGACTTGGGCCAGCTATTTACTGCTGCCGCACGTTCCGCTGTCCGGTGAATTGTCGATTTTCTTTGCCTCGATCACGGGGGCGATTCTCGGCTTTTTGTGGTACAATTGTCATCCCGCTCAGGTGTTTATGGGGGATATCGGCTCGCTGCCGCTGGGTGCCGCGATGGGCTATGGCGCGATCGTGACCCGGAATGAAATACTCCTTTTTGTCATCGGGGGCGTTTTCATGATAGAATTGTTCAGTGTGGTTCTGCAGGTGGGGTATTTCAAATATAGCGGCGGAAAACGTATTTTTCGCTGTGCACCGATCCATCATCACTTTCACCTGTCGGGTTGGTCAGAACCACAGGTTGTGGTACGATTCTGGCTGCTTTCGATTGCCTTTGCGGTGATCGCTCTGGCAACGCTCAAACTGCGTTAATCACGATCCCGCACAGGTCTCTGTTATGAGGCCATCCGTCAAGTGGTAATTTGTTTTTTTGTTCTTTTACATTTTAGTTAGCTTTCGCACTTTTGAAAAGTACAAAATCGGCTTTTACGGCACCAAAAAGGG
>Ga0224495_10000235_pt1 | contig 45078 bp, 46 predicted proteins | sample SF_Jul11_sed_USG_FD_168128 | JGI IMG/M metagenome (GOLD analysis project Ga0224495, IMG submission 168128) | Sediment microbial communities from San Francisco Bay, California, United States - SF_Jul11_sed_USGS_4_1 | ecosystem: Environmental > Aquatic > Marine > Sediment | place: USA: California...
GCTGATCACCGGTCCGGGCAACACCTGGGTCACCCTTCCCTCTATGCCGAAATCTAGCAGTTTGCGCTCCAGAATGAGCGAGCGTTTGACCAACTCCTCCTTGCTCTGGCGCGCGACGGTGTTGGGGGTGGAGTCCAAAAGGTTTAGCGGCGGGAAGAGATAATCCGCCGCGCCGTCGCGGAACTTGAGTTTCTCCTGGCCGAAATCGATCTCCTTGCGCTCCGGCTTCTTTTTCCTGGCCCCCGAGGGAGGCGGCAGCGGAGGCGCGAATTCCGGCAGGCTCTCCACGTCCATCTCCTTGGGATCGATAATCATCGGCTCGAGGATGGGCTCGTCAAGGTCTCGCTCCTGCTCCATCGCCGCCGCGTTGGCCGCCAGCATCGCCACCGCTTCCTCGTCGAACACATGCACCTGCGGCTCCATATCCTCCGGCGAAACGTCGTCCGGCAGCCTGAAAACCCACTCCTGGAACCGGTCATATAACTTGCGCAGCCAGACCCATGCCGCGCTCCCGCCGCTGATGCCGCTCTCTTTTATCTTTATCCCCGCCCCCATCAGGCGGAATGTGAAATAGGAGAAGGACATCCGGGTGATGATAAGCCCCCCCATGATGGTGGCCGTCACCACGATCACCCAGGAGCCATATATAGAGAACCACTTTATGGTCTTTCCCGCCACAAACGCGCCCAACGCCCCACCTGCAGGCGTCTGGGCGAATAACGGATCGGCCGCCACCGCCAGCCCCAGTCCGGCGCTCACCGCCAACAAAAGCAACGTCAGCCCCGCCGAAAAACTGGCCAGGCTCAATATGCCCGGCTGGAAACAGATCATTATCCCCACGTAAAAAGCGCCCATGGCCAAAAGCCAGGCCGACCCGCCAAACGCCTGGGCCGCTGTGTCCGCCAGGCTGGCGCCGATGATCCCCGCCTTGTTGGTCACAGGCTGGGCATGGGTCAGGTAACTGTTGATGGAAGGATCAGCCGGATTGTAAGAGATGAAGCTTATCACCGTGAAGACGGTCAGGGCGATCATTAACACGCCCGCGATTTCGAGGGCTATTTCACTAATTGACGATTTCAAGGCGCGACTTTATTTAAAGCGTTTGCTTAATAAACAGAGTTAACAACCTGAATTATAACACTGAATCAACACGCTTTCAAGTGGCATGGGTCCTGGCGCTAATTTATTACCCCTTTTTGCAGCCGTTCCAACCAGTTAGGCTCCGGCACCTCGCCGCCACAGACATAAACGACATGGCGCCGTTTGAGCTCATGAGTCACCGACCGATCGTCACAGATCATCACAGGCTGATATCCGGCCTTCGCCGCCGCCTGGCTTTTTGTCTTGCCGCCTGCGGTGATCACGGGAATATCGAATCCCAGTCGGGCGGCCATCGCCTTGGCGTACTCGTGCACGGCGCCGCTCAAGGCTTCGGCCCGCGCCGTGAGGATGATTGGGGTCAAGCCCTGCTCATGAGTCACCCGGAAGAACTCGGCGCACAGGTCCGGCGTGGCGGAGCAGGTGTTGTCATAATCGAAAGCAATGGCGTTGCCGCCTGGCCCCGGCATCTTGTCCATCTTCGCCGTGGCGCATGAGGCGGCCAGAAAAAATGAAACAACCACGCATAGTCTGCTCATGGGAAAATCCTCCGTTATCAATTGGCTATATTCAGCGCCGACATCCCGGCCAGAACGGTCACGGATTGACTTTCAGCCAGTTGGCCGAGCTTTTCAACCGATCCAGGGCGCCATGGTCCTGGGAGTACAACTCGATATAGCCGCAATCCTGGCAGGCGTAATATGTCAGGTAGGAGAAATGGACGTTGCCCATCCATTCCGAGTCCGTCCTGGCATGGAACATCAGCTGGCCGTCGCCCGCGCGGATCCCGGCCCCCAGGCTGGATTCAGAATAGGAGCAATATACCTCAGCTCCGCCGCATTTCGGGCATTTCCCACTTTTCATATGGTCTCCTTAAATTGCCATGCCGGCGGGGTAACACTCTTTCCAGGCCGGGGCGGTGGATGATGGAACTGGGCCTATTTTCCCCGCGTTTAGGGACCGATGTCAACGCCAAGACTTCCACCCCACAAATCAAGGAAAAGTCCCGCCTGATTATACCGCCGGATCAGGCCCGATCCACCTACTATTATCAAAAAGCAGGCCGGTGACAGCTAAAACCTGGATACCCGATTCTTGGAATATTAACTGTAGCGAAGACGGACATCGTACAATCCAGGCGCCCTGTTTCCGTACACACTGCGGTGCAAGGGCGCCAAATTGGACAATGGCATACCTACAGGTCATTGATAATCAATGGAGTATCGGCATGAGGGAGATTGGCACGCTAGTTGCTTTATTTAGGTGAAAGATTGATTGGCAGTTGAAAATTTAGATTATATAGAATTTGTGGGGCTTTGAGCTTCCCTCCTACCCCCAATCAAAGCTCAGAGCCTTGCAATTACAGCCCGTGGAAGTGACCCTCTCACTTCCACGGGTTTTCCATTTTACACTCCTACCCTGTCAGAAATGGCTGATCTACAAAATTTGTCACATGGTTTCAGACAGAAAGATACATTTCCAAACTGTAACAAAACCTAATAGTACGAAAATCAACGGGTTCTGAATTGGCACGGGATATGCTCTGATATAGGGCGTAAGGATAGAACGCAATGTAACTTGCAACGCTTTGAGTTTCCCCTCCTTACCCCCAAATGAAACTCAGGGCGTTGCAAGTCTAAACCCGTGGAGGTTTTCTACCCCCTCTCCTCCACGGGTTTTTATTCGTGGGAACCCTTGAGATCCATCAGTATCGAGTAGATAGAATAGCCTGCCATCGAAGCGAAAATCACCAGGATGCTCACACCATAGATATTGTGCAGCAGCTTTTCCGTCGGGTTGTTGAAGATAAGCCCCATGCACCCCCCCACGCCGATGGTTATCCCCAGAAACCGGAAGATGTAGGTGTCCAGTTGGCTCCAAAAATCGTTTGTCATCGGTTCAAAATAACCTTGGTACGCCGGATTGTCAACCTCCGGCTGGCGGGTGTGGCTGGTTAAGTTATCCGGGTCACTTCATTCCCGGAGCGTCTGGCGGCCGTTTCAGCAGCATGATGTAAGAGCACCAGTCGTGGAAATATCCGGTTTCCTCAAAACCCGCCTCGGCCGACAGCTGGCGGAGGAGGGCCACTTTGGTATAGTGCGGGTCGAAGATTATTTCCGTCACGGAAAGCAGGCCGCCTGGCTTCAACGCCTGATAAATCTCCTTCAAAGCTCCCATCCTGTCCGGAATCTCGCCCAGCACGGTCACCAGCAGAGCCCGGTCATACAGCGCTCGGCCGATGGCCCCTTCCCCGGCGCCGGCATGGAGGAACCGGATGGCGCCAAGCCCTTCGGCCTGGGCCTTGGCCCTTGCCCGCTCCAGCATTTTCTCCTGCATGTCCACCGCCGTCACCTCTCCCGATGGCCCGACAGCTTTGGCGCAGGGGATGGTCAGCCGGCCCGGACCGCAGCCCAGGTCCAGGACCTTCATCCCCGGCTCCAGGCCGATCCTGCCGATGATGGCGCGGGCGCTGTGGTTGCCCGACAGGGGGTTTTCCATCTCCACCAGCCAGCCCAGCCACTGGGGGCAAGGCAGGGAGCGCCGCCGGGAGGCTGTCCGCCAGATCATGGCGCCCGCGAATGTCAGCAGGGCAATGGCGCCCAGGATGAGGATAAGAGTTTTCATGCGCTATAGTTTCGTCCGGGGCAGGAAGGAAATCAAGTTCCATTCTATAAACAAGACGGGCGCCGGTTGATATGATTCCGCGCCGATGATAGACGATTCTCCGCGGGAGTTTATTCCCGCTCCCCCCGCAACGCGCGGCGTATCTCCCGGTCCGCGTCGCGCTCTTTTATCGACTCCCGTTTGTCGTACAATCTCTTCCCCTTGCCCAGGCCCAGCTCCAGCTTGGCCATCCCCTTGGAAAAATATATCTTCAGCGGCAGCAGGGTCATCCCCTTCTCCATGATCTGGGCGCCCAGCTTTATTATCTGCCGTTTTTTCAGCAGCAGTTTCCGCTCCCGGTCGGCGTTGTAAGGCTCGAAGGTGTTCTGGTTCTTGTATGGGGAGATATGGCAACCCACAAGCCAGGCCTCGCCATCTTTTATCCTCACATAGGCGTCGTGGATCTGTATCTTCCCCTCCCGGATCGATTTCACCTCGCACCCTTTCAGGGCGATGCCGGCTTCCAGCGATTCGGTGATGAAGTAGTCATGGCGCGCCTTGCGGTTCTGGATGGTGGGAGTCACCCTGCGGCCCTCTTTGGCCTGCGGTTTTTCCTTGCGGCTCATGGCTGGGTCAGGCCCTCTGCCAGGGGATGGCGGGCCGCACCGGCACGCCCCTGGACTGAAGATAATCCTTGGCCTGGGCGATGGTGTATTCCTGGAAATGGAATATGGACGCCGCCAGGGCCGCGTCCGCCTCGCCCTCCACCAGCCCGTGGTATATATGCTCCAGGTTCCCCACGCCTCCGGAAGCGATCACCGGGATACCCACGGCGCGGCTGACGGCCCTGGTGAGGGGGATGTCGTAGCCCTGCTTGCTGCCATCCTCGTCCATGGAGGTCAGCAATATCTCCCCCGCGCCATATGCCTCCATCCGCTGCGCCCATTGCACCGCGTCCAGCCCCGTGTCGTTGCGGCCGCCATGGGTGTACACGTCCCAGCCGTCGCCTTCGGGGCGACGTTTTGCGTCTATGGCCACGGTGATGCATTGGCTGCCGAACTTCATGGAAGCCTCGCGGACGAACTCCGGGCGCTTGACGGCGGCGGTGTTCACGCTCACCTTGTCCGCCCCTGCCCGCAGCAGCCTGTGGATATCCTCCAGCTCCCGCACGCCTCCGCCCACGGTCAGCGGCATGAATACCTGCTCGGCGGTGTGGGCCACCACATCCAGGATGATGTTTCTTTTCTCATGGGAGGCTGTGATATCCAGGAACACCAGCTCGTCGGCGCCCTGCTCGTCATAGGCCCGGGCGGCGGCCACCGGGTCGCCCGCGTCCACCAGGTTCAGAAACTTCACCCCTTTCACCACGCGGCCCTCTTTCACGTCCAGGCATGGGATAATTCTGCGCAACAGCGTCATCTTCTTTTTCCGCGATGGGGTTATTGGCCGGCGACGGCCAGCGCCTGCTTCAGGTCCACCGCCCCGTCATATAGGGCCTTGCCGATAATCAACCCGGAGACGCCCAGCGGCGCCAGCTCCAGCACGTCGCTCACATCGGCCATGGTGGCCACCCCGCCGGAGACTATCACCGGAAGGGTGACGTTGGTGGTGAAGTGGCGCACCCCTTCCAGGTTGACTCCCTTGAGCATCCCATCCCGGGATATGTCGGTGTATATTATCCCCGCCGCGCCCATCTCGGCGAATCGTTTGGCCAGGTCTATGGGGTTCTGGGTGGAGCTCTCTTTCCACCCCTTGGTGGCCGGTTTGCCATTTTTCACATCCAGCCCCACCATGACGCGGCCGGGGAACTGGTCGCTGGCGGCCATGACGATGAGCGGATTCTCTATGGCGGCGGTGCCGAAAATCACTTTGGCGGCGCCCGCCTCCAGATAGGCGGCGGCGGTTTCCACGGTGCGGATGCCGCCCCCTACCTGCACCGGCACGCCCGAGGCTTTTGCGATTTTTTCGATGATTCCCTTATTTATCGGGGCGCCGGCCCTGGCGCCATCCAGGTCCACCAGGTGCAGAGCCTGGGCGCCCTGCTCCACCCAGCGCATCGCCATCTTCACCGGGTCGGTGGAATACTCCACCACCTCGTCATAGTCCCCCTGGCGCAGGCGGACGCATTTGCCATCCAAAATATCTATAGCGGGTAAAATTAACATGTTCAATCCAGAATATTCGTTTTAAAGATGATATGGGAAGCCGGGCTGGAAGCCAAGTTTAAAGAATTGGACTTACCTTGACTGACTTTTCTGAGCGTTCTTTATATCCTCAGCTGTTTTGTTGTTAATCTCTTGAATATATATTTCTATCCCAAATTCTTTAGCAAATGTTCCATACCAAGAGTTGCATAGATGTTTTACAGCCTCCTTATTCGAAACAATAAAAACTTTCTTGCAGACCTGTCCTATTAATTTCTGGGCTAGCAATAACTTGCTCATGTCCTTCATAATTTTATTTTTTTGCCCCGGTTTTGAAATTCCTTGATGAGCCCATATTTCAATTAGTACTGGATCAGTAGATATGCAATATCCATCTAACGCAATTTTTTTTCTTTAAGAATTTTGGGTTGTTCGTCTGTATGCAGGTTATTATCCTGTATATACGCCCTGAGCATTTCACCCTCGGCTTTTTGCTGAATGCTGCTTTCACCCGTTTTTTTCATGCTGTTTATTCTATGCTATAAGATAATACTGCAGAAAATTTTGTTTTAATTCTCTTACATTATCCCAAGAAGCTTTTCCGTTAAATTGGTAGCTTGCGGAATAAATCGCAAATTTCCTAAACAATCTCTTTTCCCTCTCCATCCCGGCCCCGCCGGGTCAGCCGCCACAAATTGGCCAGCAGGTACAACCCGGCCCCGGCCATCAGGCCGCCGATCACCGGCGAATTGCCCAGTTCCACCAGCGCCAGCGCCCCCAGGATTATCGCCCCGTCCAGCAGCGCCGCCGCCCGCCACAAGCCCACCCGGCGCGCCATGGGGCCATCGTAGCCCGGCAGCAGGCTCAAAAGCGCCCGCAGAGCTATTATCATCAGCAATGCCGCGGCCAAAGTCTGGCCCAGAGCCGCCATCGTGTAAATCGCGCCGTGGATATCCCATAGTTGATCCGCCGTTATTTGCCCGGAGTTTATAATTGCGATCTTTTCACCGTTGGAGGCCGTGAAGGGAACCAGGATGGGGCCGGGGCCCTGCATGGCTATGGCGCTCACCTGCAGCCGCGCCGGAGCGTATTGGTATGAGATGCGGATATCGCCAATGGCAGGCTCCCGCGCCGGGGAATGGCCGATATAAAGATACCCATCCACCCGCCGGGCCGGCCGCCCCAGGCGCCGGGATGCCTCGTCGGCCATGGAGTCCGAAAGCCCCAGGGGCGCGGGGTGATAAACTTTTTGCGCCATTTCCGTCGAGATATCCATGCATCCAACTGTAACCCGCTCCGCGGGGATGGTGGCGGACTTGTATGGCATGGGGCCTGGGTTGCGGTATTTTTCCGGATACCCGGCGTCGTCGATCGCCTCCTCGCTCCACACCTTGGCGTAGGACGAACCCGTGAAATATTTCATGCCGGGCATTTCCCTTTTCCATTGGAGCATCTCCACTTTGCGCTCCAGGGCGATGGCTTTGGCGGCCACCGCGGTGAGCGGGTCCTGGGCCGGGGATTCTGGCTTCATGGGGGCGGTCAGATATACGATCTTTCCATCGCTGGCCTGGCTGCAGGGGCTGGCGCTGGACGCGGCCAACAGATCTTCACCCTCGGCCAGGGCGGAGATCCGTTTGGCGTATGTGGCGTATGTCCGGCCCACCCACCATGGCATGGTTATCATCACAGCCACCATTGCCATGTGGAAGATAAACCAAACAGCCTTAGCAAGCATCAAGAGTCTCCATTTGCATATAAAGCGCCAGCTTATGATTCCGCGATAGGCGCGATGCGGCCAGAGGCCGGGCGCGGGCTACCCTGGCGGCAAGGAATATTGTATCATCCGGCAGGGAAGTCTCTTCGCCGTCCACCGGTTCACGCAACATAAAAACGCAAGGGAGAGGATGATGAGCGCAAAGAAAACCGCGGCCAGCCCCATGGCCATCCCCGCCGAAGGTTTCAGGTTCCTGGCCATGCTGGAGAAAAACAACAACAAGGCCTGGTTCGATGAACACCGGGCCGACTACCAACAACACCTGCTCGATCCGCTGAAGATCATGGTGATGGCGCTGGGGCCAAAGCTGGAAAAGAAAATCCCCGGCCTCAAGTATGACCCCAGGGTCAACGGCTCCATATTCCGTATCAACCGCGACACCAGGTTTTCTAAAGACAAACGCCCATACAAAACCAATGCGGGCGTCTTCTTCTGGGCCGGTGGGGCGGAGAAGATGGCCTGCCCTGGCGTCTATATCCACCTGGAGGCCAAGCGGGCCATGATGGGCGCGGGAATCTACATGATCGCCCCGGAGCATATGGACCGGTACCGCAAGTTCGTGGCCAGCAGCGGCGCACGCCTGGCCAAGGCCGTGGCAAAGGCGGGGGCCCATGGATTCGAAATCGCCGGCGAGTCGCTGAAAAGGGTCCCCTCCGGCTACCCGCAGGATCACAAGTATGGCGATTACCTGAAGATGAAAGGATTCTGGGTGCATAAGGAATACCCCTCGGAGCGGCTGACCCATGGGGACCTGCCGCAATGGATCGCCGGGGAGATAACCCCCGCCATCGACGTGGTGAAAGTATTGGTGAGGGCGCTGTTTTGACAGTGTGGCTGTTGGATGGATTGGGCCGCCAGTTCAGGCTCAAGGGGTGGGATGTGCGCCATTCAACTCATAACCTATCCTTTATACATCCAGAGCAATTATGAATTTGTATCCCCCCCTCATTTGCCATAACATGGAGGCTATCATTTAAACTAAAGGTAAGCCATTATTATGCCCGACGCCAATTCCGTCTCCTCCGCCCGCGAAGTGAAAACCACCACCTGCTACATGTGCGCGTGCCGGTGCGGCATAAAGGTCACCCTGGAGAATGGAAAGGTCCGCTTCATCCAGGGCAACCCGGACCATCCCACTACCCGGGGCGTCATCTGCGCCAAGGGCTCTTCCGGCGCCATGAAGCAGAACAGCCCCGCCCGCCTCTTCTCCCCCTTGCTGCGCAAGGAGGGCACGGAACGGGGCGCTGGCCAGTTCGAGGAGATATCCTGGGACAGGGCCTATGACATCCTCACCGAACGGCTGAAAAAAATCAGGTCCACCGACCCGAAGAAGCTGGCCTTCTTCACCGGGCGGGACCAGATGCAGGCCTTGACCAGCTATTTCGCCAAACAGTTCGGCACGCCCAACTACGCGGCCCACGGCGGATTCTGCTCGGTGAACATGGCCACGGGGATGATCTACTCTATCGGCGGCACCGGCTGGGAGTTCGGCTCGCCGGACTGGGACCGGGCCAAGTACGCCGTGGTGTTCGGCGTGGCGGAGGATCACGACAGCAACCCGATGAAGCTTGGCATCAGCGCCTTCAAGGCCCGCGGTGGCAAGCTGGTGGTGGTGAACCCGGTGCGTAGCGGCTATGGCGCCGTGGCGGACGAATGGATTCCCATCCGGCCCGGCACGGATGGCGCCCTGATAATGGGGATGATAAAAGTGCTGCTGGAGAACGGGCTGTTCGACCGGGAGTTCCTGCTCACCCGCACCAACGCGCCGCAGCTTGTGGTGATGGACGAGGGAGGCCAGGACGAAGGGCTCTTCTGGCAGGAGGGGAAGTTCGAGGATAGCGACCATAGCGTGAACTATGTGTGGGACACGGTGACCAACTCCCCCAAGCCTTTTGGCGCCAAAGGGGTCAAGCCGGCGCTGGTGGGGGAGTTCAAGGCCCCCGACGGCAAACGGGTGAAGACCTCCTTCACCTTCCTTTCGGAGCGGGCCCTGGCCGATTATCCGCTGGAGAAGGTGAGCAAGATCACCGGCGTGCCGAAGGAGCAGATAGAGCGGGTGGCCCTGGAGATGGGCGTCACCGCCAGGGACCATTGCATCACGCTGCCCATCGAGTGGACCGACGCCTGGGGCGAGCATCACGAGACGGTGACCGGCAACCCGGTGACCATATTCGCCATGCGCGGCCTGGCGGCCCATTCCAACGGGTTCCAGACTGTGCGCGCCTTCTCCACCCTGATGATGATCCTGGGGATTGTGGACCGGCCCGGCGGGTTCCGCCACAAGCCGCCGTTCCCAAAGCCGATCCCGCCATGCCCGAAGCCGATCGACGGGCCGCAGTATATCCAGCCCGACACTCCGCTGCCCAACCCGCAGCTGGGGTTCCCCACCAAGCCGGAGAACCTGATGGTCAACGAAGATGGCTCGCCGGTGCGCATAGACAAGGCCTACAGCTGGGAGTTCCCCCTCACGGCCCACGGCATGCTGCAGAACGTCATCACCAACGCTCACAACCATGACCCCTACAAGATAGACACGCTGATCATCTTCATGGCCAACATGGCTTGGAACTCGAGCATGAACACAAGCCGCGTGATAGAGATGCTCAAGGCCAGGGATGACAATGGCGAGCACCGCATCCCTTTCATCGTCACCTCCGACGCCTTCTTCTCCGAGCAGGCGGCGTTTTCCGACCTGGTGCTGCCAGACACCACATACCTGGAGCGCCACGACGTGCTCTCCCTGCTGGACCGGCCCATCAGCGAGGTGACGGGCCTGGTGGACTCGATACGACAGCCGGTGCTGGAGCCGCCCCCAGGCTGCGAGCCTTTCCAGGAGACGGTGATAAAACTGGCCGGCAGGCTGGGCCTGCCCGGCTTCTGCGACGACCATGGCAAGCCGAAATTCAAGGGGTACAAGGATTTCGTGATCAACTGGACCGTGGCGCCGGACACCCCGGTGGGTTTTCTGGCCGGTTGGCGCGGCAAGGAGGGGCGCGACCATATCGTGGGCGAGCCGAACCCGGACCAGTGGGAGATGTATATAAAGAACGGATGCTTCTTCGAGCTGGAACTGGAGGAGCCGCTGCAGTATAACCGCAACATCAACCAGGGCTATCTCAACTGGGCGCTGGACCACAAGATGATCCGCCGCAACGACCCGATCATCATGAAGATATATTCGGAGACTCTCCAGCGCTTCCGCCTGGCGGCCAAGGGAACCCGCGACGGGCGCAAGCCCCCCACGGAGCATACCCGCAGGAGGATACTGAAATATTTCGACCCGATCCCCTTCTGGCATCCGCCTTTGGAGGATTTCAAGGTGGACACGGAGAAGTACAACATCCACGCCATCACCCAGCGGCCCATGCCTCATTATCACGCGTGGGATTCGCAGAACGCGTGGCTGCGCCAGATCATCGGGCAGAACTTTTTGAACATGAACCCGATCCTGGCCGGCAAGCTGGGCCTGAAGGAGATGGACTGGGTGTGGGTGGAGTCCTCTCACGGGAAGATCCGCTGCCAGCTGAAGCTTTCCCACGCTGTCCAGCCGGACACGGTGTGGACATGGAACGCCATCGGCAAGATGGCCGGCGCCTGGGCGCTGGCGCCGGACGCGGTGGAGTCCACCAAGGGCTTCCTGCTAAACCACCTGATCACCGAGGAGATATCCGACGGCGCGGGCGGATGGGTCTCCAACTCCGACCCCATCAGCGGCCAGGCCGCCTGGTATGACCTGCGGGTGCGGATATGGAAAGCCGGAGAAGAGGGCGCCTGGCCCCAGTTCGATCCGCTCTCGCCGCCGCCGGGGATGAAGAAAACGCCAGACACCCTGCGATACTCCGCCACAGGGAGGAAATAAGCCATGCCAAAACAACTTGCCCTGGTGATCGACCTGAACACCTGCGTGGGCTGCCACGCCTGCGGCGCCATCTGCAAATCATGGAACACCTCCGGCCAGTTCGGCCCCCTCACCGACGACAACCCCTATGGCAAGGACGTCACCGGGGTCTGGTTCAACCGCATCCAGACATATGAAGTGGGCGAGTATCCGGACGTGGAGGTGGTGCATTTCCCCAAAAGCTGCATGCATTGCGTGGACGCGCCCTGCGTGCCGGTGTGCCCCACCAACGCCACATACAAACGGGCGGAGGATGGGGTGGTGCTGGTGAACTACAACGACTGCATCGGGTGCAAATATTGCTCCTGGGCATGCCCCTATGGCTGCAGGGAGTTCGACCATCACGACGGCGTGATGAAAAAATGCACCCTGTGCGTGGACAGGATATATGACGAAAGCCTGCCGGAGGAGGAGCGGATACCGGCCTGCGTGCTGGCCTGCCCCGCCAAGGCCAGGACCTTCGGCGATATCAACGACCCGAAGTCTGAAGCCTCCCACGCCATCCGCGAGCGGATGGGCTACCGGCTGATGCCGGAGACCGCCGCCAACCCTGCCAACCACTATCTGCCCCGGCGCAAGGCGCATGTGGCCATCGACCTGGATCAGATCACCGTCAAGAAACAGAAAGCCATCGCCACCACCCGCAAGAAGGCGGGCCCCGGCGAAACGATGATCGAAGACTTCGGCATCGGAGGCTGATATGTTGATGAACCAATTGTTCGGGGGAACCTTTCCGAAGAAAGGCTTCCCCCAAGGCCCCCTCCAAAGACTTTTTATTGTCTGCAAGACTCCAGGCAATGGCCTGGGGTCCTGCAGACAAATAGAGTTTTTTGGAGAGAGTTTGAGAGAATCCTTTTTTTCAAAAAAGGTTCTCTCGAATATTTATTCCCTCAACATAATGGAGCTCGCATGAGGCCGGAATATTCTTTGATAATCCTCACTGTCCTGGCCGGGGCTGGGCAGGGTCTGTTTTTCTTTCTCGTCACGGGAGACATGGCCGGGTTCGCCAAGGGCTCGCGAGTTCCGCCAAACGTGGTTGTCATGGGGATAGCGTGGGCGCTTGCGCTGACATTGCTGGGCATGGCCGCCTCCTTTTTCCATCTGGCCCACAAGGCCCGGGGGATAAAGGCGATCAACAAATGGCGCTACTCCTGGCTATCGCGGGAAGTGGTGTTGCTGCCGGTGTTTGTAGCGTTGCTCGCGTTGTATGGATTCATGAGAGGTTCCCATATGATTCCCGTACTGATCGAAATGGGGCCAAAGCCGCAAGAAGATGGCTCGGTCATGTTATATAGCTCCATGTATTACTCTTTCAATCCACTTGTCATCCAGGCTGTGGGTATAGCGGGCATCGCGGTGGCTTTCGCGTTGTTCATCTCCACCGCCATGATCTACGGCCATCTTAAAATCATCCGGGAATGGGGTACGGCTTTCACCCCCATGAACTTTACCCTGACCGGGCTTATCTGCGGCGGGGCGCTGATTATGACTGTGTACCAGGCCGGATTCTCCCCTTTCGGCGCGGCGCTTTTCAACATGCGCCTGTTCTTTGCCATCGCATTCGTGGGGCTGGTGGTGAAGCTGCTCTATTACTATCGAAACTCCCGGCCATATTCCCCCACCACCATTCAGACGGCGTTGGGGATCAACCATCCGAAAATCCGCCTGATGGAGACCGGCTCGGCATATCCCACCTACAACACCATGGAGTATCACTACACCGGGCTTGAGGGAAGCCGGAGCCTGATGAAGACAGCATCCATATTCCTGCTATACATTATCCCCATGGCGGCGCTTGCTTGGGATTACATGGCGCTCATCTCCGGCGGCAAGGCCTGCATGGGGTGGGTGGCGGCCGCCTGCGCCATGACCGGGGCTTTCATGGAGCGCTGGCTCTTTTTCGTGGAAGGCAACCATGCCCAGAACCATTACTATGGCAACTTCCCGGCGCCCACCGCGATCAACCCGATCCTCCAGCCTGGCAAGAAAGACGCGCCCCTGCCGCCTGCCTGACCGCCGGTCCGGCGGCAGGCGAACCCGCCGCCGGCCCATATCAACCTTGAGACGGTGACAACCACAAGCGATACTAAAACACCACATGGCAGCAGCCAACGACGAAACGGATCTTGATGAAAATGGCTGCCGTTGACAATCTCCATTTCATATTTGTAACAGGAAGCGCAGTTGGAGAAGGTGCCTGTCTTTATAAACTGATCCAATCATACTGGCCACGAGTGTATAATGCGGGATTCATTTTAAGAGGCCACGTTGATAAGCTGGGACGATAAATATCTCGTCGGAATTGACAAGTTCGACGCGCAGCACAGGAATTTTTTCCATATTCTGGACAACCTCTGCCGCGACCGGGAGATGGGTGAATCCGCCGTGATCAACTGCATCGATGGCCTGCTGAGTTATGTCACCGAGCATTTTCATGATGAGGAGTCATTGATGCTGGCTCATGGCTACCCGGGCTATGAGGATCATATCAGGGAACATGCCAAGCTTCTGGCAAAGACCCAACTATTATACTCGGACATGGACGCGGGAAACACCGCCTCCGTGGAGCAAGTGCGGGAGATGCTTATAAACTGGATACAGGAGCATATCGTCGTCATGGATCAGCAATATGTTCCTTTTTTCGTCGGAAAGAGAGTAGCGTTCAAATTATAACCCGGCCAACTGCGGACCGGATCATGGACGGCGACTCGGCCAGCTTGATCTTTTCATAACCAGTGCGCCTGCGCGTTCTGGCCTTTCTTCGCGGCGTTTCCATCACTATCAACCTGGACTTGATCCCCCACATTGACCTGCCCTCGGATGGCGTATTCGGCCAGGCCGCGGGCCGTGGCCACTTTGGCGACACCCCCGCTCACCTCCACCACCACGCCCCGGGTGGCCCTTGGCTTGGTGATTAGGTGGCGCTGGCTGGCCGAGGGGTTGCTCATATCCTCACCAGCTCCAGCTCCGTGGTCAGCCTGCCATCGGCGGAGACATGCTCCACGCTGGTGACCTTGCCGCGATATGGCCCGCCCTGCCAATAGTCCTTTATCTCCACCAGCGCGCCAGGCTTAAGGCCAGCCACATACAGCGCGCTTATCCGGACAGTCTGCAGCGGCTCGCCGGAGTCAAGTTCCGCCCGGCCCCGCTCCAGCGCAGGCAGGATATGGGTAAGTAACGGCTCCACGATGTCCGGCGCCGGGTGATCGGCCATATGGCGTTTTACGGTGATGTTCATTGCGCCATCCCTGCCACGAAAAAGAGAATGTTGAACTCCTTTTCCCCATTTAGCTCTGTGGGGGTGGAGAGCCGCCAGGCGCGAGCCTGGGTCTTATACCTGACGCGGGCCACGGCCACTCCTTCCATGGAGGCCAGCACGGTGGTCTGGTCCTCCTGCGCGCTCAAGCCCCCAAGGCTGCGGCCATACCAGGTGACGGAAAGCGGCCCGGATGCTGGTTTGCTTAGCGACGCTTCGCGCTTGTTGGCGAAGGTGATGGTCTCATCCATATCCACCAGGACGTTCTCCGCGGGGAAGACCGCCCCGGCGGAGACAGCGGGCTGAAGAAGCGTCACGTTTTTCGATTTGTAGACCAGCACGTGCACCGGCTCGCCGCCGGTGAACCTGGTCCTGCCGCCATTTAGGCCGTTGGGGCGGGAGTCCACCTCGGCGGAAAGATGCGCCCGGTTTTTATCGCCGGCGCCGAAGGTGATTTGGCATGTGGTGGTGACTGCTGCGCTCATGATTGCTCCATAACTAAGAACTGGATTGTTTCGGGGATGGTGTCCTGGACGGAGAAGGCGTAACAGCGGGTGTTGAATGTCACCCACGCCAGGGAGTATGCGGCGTCGGCGCTGGCCAGCTCCGCGCCGGAGAAGGAGACGGCGCCAAGATCTGCGTATTGCCATTTGACCTGGGATATCGAATTTACCGGATGACTGACGGTGGCCCGGCCCGCCTTGAACTCCACCAGTTGCTTTTTCTGAAGCAGCTTCATCCCCAGCGGCGCCAGGCCAACGGCGGCATGGCCGGTGTGAGCCAAGGCGATGGGACGCCAGGGGCGCGGGTAGACATATAGCGTTCCCTTCAGGGGATCTGCTTCGTCCGCCACATACTCGGTCATATCCTGGCCGGAATCGCCGGAGGAGTCGCGGATGGTGATCTGGTTCACTATCTGGCTATGACGGTACAGCTCGCGGGCGGAGAGGTTGTGCGCGTCATCGGTCAATATGAAGTCCGGCGCGGCCAATGGCCATTGCGAAACAGAGACGGGAAACTGCGGCCGGGCGGCGAAGGAGCCGTCGGGATTGGATTGCAGGACGCCTCCGGCGGCCTCGATGATCTTGCGCGCCACCTCCAGCGGACCGGCGGCCAGGACCGCCAGGCGGGAGTCGGGGATGAGCCAGTTGGTGATCGCCCAATCGATGGGCTGCCCCAAGGCCTCCTCGGCGGCGGCGCGGGCCATCACGGCGGGCCATGATTTTGTAATCGGCATGGCGCGGGGGAAGGCAAGGGCCGCGCCGGGCGAAATGGCCGTGATCGACAAGCTCACCTGGCCAAAGCTGCGGGTCTTCTCCTTGCCGTCCACCATCAGCGCGTACACCACGGCGCCAAGATGGAGCTCCAGCGGATCGTCCAGCTGCATGGCGGCGTAATCGGCGGCGGATGCCAGCTCCATGGAGCCGCTCCAGAACGGGTCCCCTTCGTCCTGTTTGATCCTGGCGGAGAGGATCTCCACCCGGCGGCCCTGGTGATAAAGAATCGCCGCGTCGGTGACGTCGAACGATTCGGCCAGGCCCAGCCGGAAGAGTGAGCCATGCTCCGTCTCCACCAGGTCATAGGCCAGCAGTATGAATGGTGATCCATGCTCGGCATCCACGGGGATGGTGGTGGAGTAGAGGCTGCCATGCTCCGAATCTGTCAACGCCAGAAGGGAGAAGAATGAGCCGTGATCCGTTTCCACGAAAGCGCTGAAGAGCGATCCATGATCGGCCTCCGCCAGGTTGAACGCCCGCAGGTTGAATGACGATCCATGCTCCGCGTCTACTAATGCAAGCAGACTGTAGCGTGATCCATGCCCTCCCTCGATCAGCCAGAGGATCGGCGATCCATGCTCGGCTTCCACCCATGCGCCGAAAGGGGAGCCTTGCTCGGCCTCGATGATTGCGCCAAATGGCGAGCCATGTTCGGCGTGAAGGCCGATGAAGATAGGAGAACCATGCTCCGCCTCGATGATGGCGATTATGGGCGATCCATGCTCACCATCTACATCGTATATGGGAGCGTATGGCGCGGTGGGCGGGGTGAAATTGGCGGTCCATGCGGCTTCTCCTTTTAATATGTGGGCTTCGTCAATGTACATATTGAGAAACAACGGCGAAGGGAAAAAAGCCCATCCATATTTCGCCGCCGATGTTCCCGTTGTCAATATAGCGGCTGAATATGTGGCCGAGGCAACCGAAACGCCGTTGATGTATAAATCTATAGCCCCGGAAGTTTGCCGAACCAGAGCGATATGCGTCCAAGTTGCAGTAGATATAGAACCGCCTGAAATATTAACCGCAGGCGTGGGAGAACCGTTATAAACCCTAAAACCTAATGCCCCTGTAGATTTGACCTCCAGCGTCCATCTTAAAAAGGGCGAAGGCTCGACGGATATTATGGGACTATCCACTCCGGGAATGGCAGGCAGATAGATCCATTGGTCAAAAGTGAAGGCCTCGCTTGCCACGAAAGACCAATCTGATAATGCATTTTCCGCCAGCAAATAATCATCCACACCGTCAAGGTATGCGGAGGTGGGGCCGAATTTGGCCTGGACATTCGACAGGGCCGCGCCATTGGCCAAAGAAATGGTATGCGCTGAGGGCGAGCTGTCGGTGGTGGTGGTGTCGCCATGCGTTCCGTCCAGATGGAGCAATAAGGATAAACTCATATCATCCCCTATAGGGCTGCGCCGGTGGAGTGAATGGCCCTGTCCACAGCGCCCTGGGCTCCAGATGGACCTCGTCTATATAGATCGGCTTCGAGGCGGTTGTGGCGCAGTTCAAAGTGATGCTATGTTCCGGGTTGTATGCCGGATCATAATTATAATGTTCGAAAGGAGGCGACCACCACCACGCCGTAAAGTTTGTGTTGGCTGTCCATTGGTCAATCAGCCCGCCGTTCAGGTATAGGCTGTGCGTTGTCTCATGTTTCACGAAAGCAACATGTTTCCAATATCCGGCGGTTATGGGAATTATTGTTCCCAATTGCCCTCCATAAATAGCGTAGAATGCGCAATGTAAATATCCTTCGCCGCTGCCAACATCCTCCGTGAATATCTCAAGAACGTTGCTTAAATATGATTTTCCTATGGGCCAATTGTCATATCCCAAACGAACGCTCAGAGAGGATAAATCCGAGCCATAAGTTCCACCATAGCCGGAATCAAAAAACCAGAAGTCGAAAGTGAAATCGGCCTCCATGTTGAGCCCCCGATGGACGCGCCAGAAGGCTTTGTCCACGCCGGATGGCCCGGCAAGAGAGCCGGGCGGGAACTTGCTGGCGGCGCCGATGCCTATGGCGTTTCCGCTCCTGGCGATGGTGTGGTTGTGCCTTGAGCTGTCGATGAAATAATCGGAATCGCTCCCGCCTGGCTTGGCTTCATCAAAATGCAGCAGCAGGGCGGAGAGGTCCATCTTGAAATCAACGATCCTGCGGGATGGGTCTCTCATGCTCATAGGCCCTTGCCTGTCCTGATGATCTCTATATTTTTGCCGGAGGGGACGGACCGGGTGACCACCTTCTTCCTGCTCACCCGGTGGCGGCAATATTGGACTTCCTTGAGATAATCCCGCACGGTCAGATAATTCGCGTTTGTTTTCGGGGTTCCCGTGGAGGGGTTCATCTCCGAATCGGGGAAAACCTTGTACTCCACCCAGGTGGATTCTCCTTCATCGGTCAGCCAGTCGTCATCCTTGCAGTCCGGCGGAATGGAGCTGGCGATCCGCCGTTCGATCTGGGCGGTGGAGGATTTGCCGCCGTCCATCGCCATCACCAGCACCGGCGGCAGGGTGAAATCTGCCTGGTTTTTTCCTTCGCGGAAAATCTTCTGAATGGCCCAATCCGGCAGGCCATAGTAAACGCGATAGGCCGTGTAATAGGCGGTGTACTCCACCACAAGGCAGCCCCAGGAGGGCTCGGTGACGCGGAAAGCTCCGTCATGATAGGAGGGCGTGGCGCCGATGAACGGGGTGGAGGCGAGGACCTTCACGCCGGAGGCGCTGTGGCCTTTGGAGAGCGCGGCTTCCATGGAGCCGGAGAAGGTGACGGTCTCCACGATGGTGTCCTGCCTTTTGCCAAGCCGTTCGATGGGCTGATTGGCGTAAGCGCCCGCCACATGCAGCGTGGGGGAGAGATCGGGCGAGGCCCACAGCCGGACCACGGCGCAGCCGGGCTCGATGGAGTCGAACTTTATCACGCCCGGCGGGCTTGCCAGGAACATTGCCACGCATGCTTTCTCCTGGTCCCGGCCGCCGGAGCAGCGCTCGATGGAGATGGCGCCTTCCTTGCCGCCGGTGATGGAGGCGTTTGCCTGGGATGAAAGAGCCAGATTTGGATCAACCATCTTTTACTCCGTGGCAGTGTGACGTGCCGCACTCTGGGCAGGGCAAGCCCTGCCCCTACAAAATGGAACAGCGTTGATTATCGACATGGATTTCATCACGCGCTCTGGAGCATCACGGCCAGGTATGGCATGTTGCCGGAGAAGGCGGCGCATCCGGCGGGAACCACATGCTTATACCAGATCGGCACGGCGCAAGGGTGGGTCTGGAATGTGAGGGTGTCGCCGCTGGTCCAGGTCCCGCCCCAACCGGCCGATAGCAAGGTGAAATATGGTTTCCCTTCATCGGCGTTGGTGGGGGAGAAGTCTCCACTTATGGCGCCGGAGCCGACCGCGCCGACGGTGTCCCCCACCACATCGAAAGTGGTGGCCCCGGTGAAGGTGACGGTCCAGGTCTGCTCTATAGTGCCGATATGGTCCACCACCACCGGATATGTCGTGTCGTCATAAATCCCGGCGGCGGAGGCTACGGCGTAGTTGTCGGCCAGGGCCTGCACGTCGCCCGCGTCGTACACGCTGGAGACGATGGTATCGGCGGCCAGATATGCGTTCACCAACGGGGCGGCCAGGGTGATGGTGGCCTGATCTCCGGAGTAGAATGGCGCGCCGGAGATGACGGCCAGTTCCCGGTTACCGGCGGCGAACACGCTCCCCTTGTCGCTGATGACTATTGTGTCCCCATTACGGAAATAATCGAAGGCCACGCCCTCGGTGTTCACCGTGATGGATGTGGCGCCGGCGGAGAGGTCCGATCCCAGCTGGCCAGCGCCATAAAGCCGCTCGGTCCCGGTAAGATCGTTCTGGGTGTCCCTCTGGATTCCGGGGAAGAAGAGCACCGCGTCATCGGCGGGAGTGTGCAGCCGCAGATATATCTTCATCCCCTGGGCGACCAGGTCCGCGTCGTTGGCGATCTTGATGAACCGCTTTCGGTATCGCGTCACGCCGGAGGTCAGCTCGCTCTGGGGCACGTCCGGGAATTCGTTGTTGGCCGTGGCGTCCGGGCTGACGACGGCGGTTATCCGCCCGCCATTAACGGCGGTGTCGGAATCGACCTGCGGCTTTTTCCAGATGATTTCGCTGGATTGAATGGGCATTTATGGTCTCCTTAAACGGTGATTAACTTAATGGTTCCGGTGTACTGATCGGCGAATGGCCAGATGGGGGTAAACTCCGCCACTGGCGGGGAATGATGGGCAAAGCGGACATTGTGCGACTCGCCATCGTATATGAAAGCAAATGTAGCGCCCGGCTGGGCTGCCATGATCATGATGGCCTCCACCTGGGCCTGGGTGAGCCAGGCCACGCCCTCGCGGGCCTCCAGGGTGACGGGCCGGCCCTTGGTCATCGATTGGGTGAAGAGCGCCAATCCCCCGGCGATGGTTCGAGCCGACTGCCCGGCCACGGGGGAGAATGAATATCTATCCGTCCAGATCATCTGGTCCGGAAGCTCCAGGGCGCCAATAAAGTTTGACATATTCGAGTGACGATAAAATGTTTAGAATGCAGCGTGAGTGTAAAAAAACAGGTGGAACGAAGCCGCGCTATCCTTATAAACCGCCGCCGCGCCTGCAGCCGGCTCCAGGGTGGAGAACTCCGCCGAGGGCGCCCAGCCAGACAAAGCCGAAATGATCTCCACGATCAAAACCCCAGCCTGGCCACGGGCGGAATCCCCGGCGCTGTCATTGATCGACTCCACCGTCAGCAGGATTTGCCATCTCTGGCGCAGCAGGGTTTTGCCCAGGCCGCGGCCCATCGGTTCATAACCGTCATAAACCACCAGTACTGTCGGCTTTTTTGCCACATCTTCCACCCCATGGCCCACGCCAGACCCCAGCACGGACTTTAGCTGCGGAATTCGCTCCTTTAGCCGGGCGACAATAAGCGATTCGACGGCGAAATAATTTGTGGCCATGACGATCAATACTCCTTGCTATCATCGAATTGGAGATTTCCAGCAGAGTATTCTGGTCCGCCTGACAAGCCATCCGGCCCCATTAGCCATATCTCGCCGGAGGCCATTTTCTCCAGGGCCACCAGGGCCGCCTGATACTCCGCCTCCACCCGCTCCGTTGGCTTGTCATCATACAAAAAGTATCTGGCCACGGCGCAGGCCAGGCGAACGATTACCGCAGGCGGCGGCGACAGAGGAATCGTATATCGCGGCGCCAAACGGGAGTGGATCAGCGCTTCGGTGTCCTCTATGGCCGCGGCTATCACCTCCGAATCGGGAATGCCGTCCGAGTTGTTATCCGCCAATTTGACGATTTCATCCGATCCAAACCGGGCTTCCAAATCTGACAACGTGATATAGGGCATGACAATCTCCTGCTGCTTACGGCAAAGCCTGGTACTTGGCGGCCAGGCCGGTTTTTAGGGTCGTGTACCGGTTGATGATCTGGGTAAGCTGCGCGCCGGAGAGGGTGACGGTCTCCTCACCCACTGCCAGCGTCCCGGCCTTGTGCCGCTCCACCAGCTGGATCATCCGGTTGATGTCCTGCTTCATGTCCTGCAGGGCGGCGATGATGGCGTCATGATTGACGGCCTGGGCGTGGGCGGGCGGCGTGACCCGCCCAAACCCGATGACCGCGGCCAGGGCCAGCCCCACCAGGATGAGAGATATTCTTTTCATGTTTTTTCCTTTCTTTACCACGCTGCCATGGTGGCGCGCGTCCATGAGTTTGTGGCGACGCAGACGTAAATGTGGGTGGCGTCCCAAGATATTTCGCCCTGATCGCAGGTGTCTGTAGCGCTGGCCGGTGTTTTGGCTGTCCTGATCCGGATATTGTTTGAATTGATGTCCAGCTTTTCGGTGGGCGCATTAGTGCCAATGCCTGTGTTGCCTTCCAGGTAGTTCTTCACGCTGGCGGTGTCTTGATAAACTCCGTAAGGATTGGTGGCGCTGGCGTTTACGCCCGTGATCCAGAGGCCATAACTATTCGTGGAACCGTAACCGCCATTGTCTATCTTGATTCCGTAGATATTCGTGGCTGTGGCAGATGCGCTTTTGCTGGCTGTCAATACTGCGCCATAACTATTCGTCAATGTGCCCGTCGAATCACCGGCGGAATTGTACGGGCCATATCCGACGGACAAACCACGAATATTCGCAAGAGTCCCGGAGCCGGCACGATAGCTTGTAAATTGCCCGGATACTAATGTGCCCGTGTTTGCTGTGGTAGTTCCAGCGGGGATGTACATTTGCCCCAAAATTGCGTTTTTGTTATAAGGACCCACCCCCGTGCTTCCGTCAGACAGCTGTGAATAAACGCCATAAACGTTGGCATAGTCCCCGGACGCCACTATGGTTCTATTTCCCACCGAGGAGTCAGCCGTAGCTGCCATAGATACATATAACTTATTATTAGCAACTGGAGAAGCTGAGCCTATCCCAACATTGCCCTCAAAAATCGCCCCATTGCTCGGCGCGGCGCTGGCTCCGGCGTATGTGCCGCCGACGGCCATCCCTCCTGCCACTCCCAGCCTGTTGACCGGCGTGGTTGTGCCGATGCCCAGATACCCATCAGAAGTAAGCCGCATTCTTTCCGCCAGAGACCCGGAAAGTCTGGTTCCAAAGGCCAGGTATGACTCCGTGTTGGCGGCGGCTTTCCATCCGCTCTGGATGCTGGCCATGTCCAGATTGCCCACACCCTCGAACATGATCCGGGGGCCGACACCGGCGGCGGCGGCCTGGAAATTCTCGAACGCGGCGATGGTCTGCAGGCCCGCGCCATCCAGACGAATCTCCAGCGGGTGAGATCCGGGCGCTGTGCCAATACCGACATTACCCGTGGTCTCCAGGGTGGTGACCTGGGCGCTGGCGGGGGTGGATGCGCCGAGAGTGGCCGCGTCGATGGATCCGCCGGTGACGGCGATGGAGTGCCATGCCCTGATCTGGTCCAGGGTGCATTTGTAATCGGTTGCGCCCTGGACGCAATAATAAGAGTCCGTGCCCGCCGGGGTAGTCATCAAAGGGAGTAGGTCCAGTGATTTGTCCGCGGAGGCGGGGATGGCCGACATGACAACCGTGAAAATGAGAACGGCCAGCGCTGGCGCCAAGTAGGGGCGCCGCTTGCCGCGCCCCAGAGCAGGGCAAGCCCTGCCCCTGCGATTATTTATGCAGTTCAATTTTGCCTCCATCTTGCAGGGTCAGAAATCCGCCGGCGACAAGGGCCAGGAATCCGGGGTCGTCGGCCATGAGGGGCGTGAAGAGTGTCGTGGAAAGGTCTGTAAAGAGCGAGGTGAAGATGTTCATATCATCACTCCCCAATCGGCGGCGCCGGAAACGGAGACGCAACGCAGGGCCGTGATTGGCCCGTTGATGGCGGCGGCTGTCGCGGCGGTGACGTCACCATGGGGCCAGGGGATCCAGATGGCAGCGGCGGCTTCGACTTGGGCCTGGGTGGAGAGGGTGAACTCGATGCGGGCCGATCCGCCGCCGGCGGGCTTGACGAAGATGGAAGCGGGCTTGTGGCCGGGGTCGTGAGGATAGATGGCTGGAAAAAGCAGAGGATCGGTGGCGCCTCCGGCGGTGGCCGTTTCCGTAAAGTGGAAACGGCCACCGGGCAGGCTATGGGTCATTGTTCTTGTGGCCATATTATTCTCCTTTCCCGTCACGCCACCGGGTACGCCACGGTCACGCTATCGGGCTCGTGCAGCGCGGCCATGGGCGAGGATTGTAGCAGCAGCCAGCGGATCGATGGATCCTGCTCCACCCAGCTTTTCGGGAAGATCTTCCTTTCGATGGCGCGCGGATCGAACTCCATGTCCACGATGGCGCCGTAATGGACGGTATTGCGAGTCTGGCCCGAGCCCATCACAACGCAGTTGTCCGGGATCATCTGAGCCAGCGCGCCGCTGGAGGGATCCTCGTACCATTCCACATAGTGGAAGATGTTCATCCCCATGACGGACCCAACGTGGGTGACCCCCTGCCCGGCGAAGGGGGCCATCTCCACCTGGCCGATATTGAACCTGCGATTTTCCATCAGCTTCTGCACGTTCGGGTTGTTGAGAAAGGCCGATAGCGCGCCCGAGCCCATCACCACTTCCGTGGGTGAGTAACCGCCCGATTTGAGCGCGGCCATCCCCCATTCGCGCAGATCATCCAGGGGATTGATGTCAGGCGAGGTCCAATATCCGGCGGGGTCCTTGATGACGGTATTGGCCGGATCCCGGCCAAAGTCGATCTCCACGGTCCAATCCACCCCCTCGCCATCCTTGCCCTGGGCGGTGATCTTCCCAGTGACCAGGGCCTGCGCCGCCTGCACCTCCAGGGTCCTGGCGATGGCGGCCTTCCCCTCCATCAGCCTTTTGCCCAGGATTTCCTGGGCGCGCTCTGAAGGAGTTTTGGCCGAATAGGGGCTCTCCCCCGGCGCCCGGCGCGCTGCCTCCACGGCGGAGATGTCATATTTCATCTTTATGTATGGCAGCTTGATGGTGTCGGTGCGCACTCCCTGCTTCTTCATCACCACGCCTTCGCGCACTGGGCTGACATACGGGGCTGTCTTGCGGCCCCCTTTCACCACGTCCACCTCCACCTGCCGGGTCTCATGGGTCTGTTCGTTGGGGAAAAATGTTTCTTTCAAAAATGTCCTGGCCGGCGGCAGCTGCTCGATGGCCGCGATCATTGTTCTGGGTTCGAAAATATCTGGCATAGTGACCTCCTGTTAGCCGTTGGTTTTGATGAAAATACCGCTCGTCCGCAAAGTGTCCTTGAGCGAGGCCGAATAGCCGGCGACCGAGCCTGCGCTGAACTGGCCGGCAAAGTAGACCTCCGCCGGAGCGTCGGCCGTGGTGGCGTCGGCATCCTGGGCCAGGATAGCCGCCGGCCTCTGGGAGCCGTCGGTGTTGGCCGGGCTATACACCCGATATTTGCCGGAGCCCGCGCCCACGGCGAGGGTGAACGTGTCACCCACCACAAAGTCCGTAGCTCCGTCGTTGATGGTGAAGTTGAGGTGATCGCTGACGAAGGCCACGCCCACGGTGGCCTGGGCGTCCAGCGCGTAACCATCGGGGTCGATCAGCTTGAATATTCCACCATCCACCGCGGCGGCGACGCATTCGGCGATATATGAGCCCAATCGCGCCTTGCCTCCCAGGGTCACAGAAGCTATGGTTCCATCGCCGGTGTTCCCCGCGCCGGCCACCGGCATGGCGGCGGCCACGCTGACCCTGCCCAGAAGCTGGCCACGCAAAAGCGCGCCCTCGCCAGAGAGGATGGTGACCATGTCGGTCACCTGGTTTTGCCCAGCCAGCAGGTTATCGGCTGCGGTGGCCTGGGAAGTAAGTTTCATGTCCATATGTTTCTCCTTTGGTTACTTGCCGTTAAACGCCGCCCCGGCGATCTGTTTTCCCAACTCGATGTGTGAGCCTGCAAAATCCAGGGGAGCGGCGGAGCGCTCCGAAAAATCGACGATGGGTGGGAGGCTCTTAAGAAAATCGCGAAAGGCCGGCGTCAGGCCCTTCCTTATCGAACTGCCGTTTTCGGCGAATTCGACCACTCCATCCGCCGGCAGGCTGGCCAGGAAGGAGGAAAGAAACGCGCCATGGCGGGGCAGGATTTTCCCCTCCCGCACCAGGCCCTCCACAAAAGAGCCGCTTTCCACCAACGCCAGCCGTTCCTGAAATTGAGCAAGGCCCGGCGCAGGTTGCGTTGTTGGCGCCACCACCTGGGCCGATGGGCCATCGGGCGTCTGGAGGGCCGAGGGGTCCGGGGCCGTGGCTGGCTTGATCTCCAGGGCGGAAAGATCGACGACGGGCAGAGCCTTCTCCGCCGCAGCCTGGCCGAATTTTTCCGCCAGCAGGACCTTCAGCCCCTTCATCAACCCGGCCAACCTGGCCCATGCGGTGTCCTGCGTGGTGAACTCCAGGACCCCGTCCGGCGCCCCGGCAAACGAGACCGCCCGCAACCCCTTCACCGCAGGCGGCTGCGCCCCCAGAAAACCCACATGCCGCAGATACCACGCGCCCGGCCGGGGGTTGTGGGGGGAATCCGGAGTGTAGAACGAGGCGGAGATTTTTTTATACCGCCCCGTCCGCACCAGTTCAGCAAAGGCCGGGTCCAACTGCGAAAGCTCGGCCAGCAGAGAGCCGGCGGCCACTTTCAACGACTTCACCCACCCATAAGCCGGGGCGTCTGCGGCCGGATGGCCCACCACCAGGGGCGCCTCGGAGGTGGCGGGGTCGTAAGCCTGGGCGGCGGCGGCCAGCTGCTGGCTGGTGATATCCACCTCTGCCCCGGTTTGGGCCGTGTGGCGTCCGGCCCGGAAAATTTCGATAACGCTCATCAGCAAACCTCATGTAAAAGGTTTCATCACGCCGGCCATTCCGGCGCGTGTCGAGGGGCATTATGCGAAAAATAAGATTCCGGGTATTGGCGATTTTGACAGGATCGAGATGGAGATTCCCAGAGTCAACGGGAAATGAGCGAAGCTGGCCTCGCTCTGGAGCGATGAATCGCCGACGAAGCTGTCAGGCGCTGAGAATGAACTTGATGCCGGCGGCCACCAACACCGCCCCCAGCACGCGCCGCAGCCGGGTGTTGGAAAAGTGGCGGCTGCCGACACCGGAGCCGATATATCCCCCTGCTATGGCCGTGACCGTCAATATCCAGATATCGGCCGGAACCTGCCCTCCACTGGCCAGATGGCCCGAAAGGCCGGAGATGGAATTAACCAGGATGAAGGCTGCGGAAACTCCGGCGGTATGCCGCGGATCGGCCCATCCGGCCAGGATCAACAAAGGGCTCAGGAATATACCGCCACCCACGCCGGTCAATCCGGAAAGGAAACCGATTCCACCACCACCCAGAAGGGCCAAGGGAAGAGAGGGTGGTTTGACTCCGTTATTAGACGATCCGGCGGAGCTTCGGAACATCTGAAACGCCGCGAACAATAACGCGGCCCCGACCAGCCATTTATACACTGCCCCTTGCAGGGCGATGAGGCCCCCGAGGAACGCCAGGGGGATGGAAGCGGCGGCAAAAGGCCAGAATGTGCGCCAATGGAATGCCCCTACCTGGCCAAAACGAACCAACGCGATGGATGAAACCAGAATATTCAAGAATAGAGCGGTGGGTTTCATCTTCTCCGGCGCCACACTCAATAACGCCATGGCCGCCAGATACCCCGATGCGCCACCATGCCCGACGGAGGAGTATAAAAGGGCGGCGATGAATATCAGAAAGGGGAGGGCCGCCGGCTCGAGGGCACAACTCATCCTGTCTCCATAATATCTATTACACCCAGATGGCGCATTTTATCGCGGATAACAGAATAACCCATAAATACACCAGAAATCCCGCGCTTTGGATTTGACCAGGCGCTATAGCCCGGCGGCGCCAATCCTCCGTTGTATCCGCTCCAGCATCATGGCCTCATATGCCGACAAATGCGCCCTGTGGGCTTCCACCCTGCTGATGAGCATTGCTGCGTCATCGGCTCTGCCCGCCAGGTGATGGCCGTATGCCAGATAGATATGACCCAGCGCGATATTCCACAGCTTCTGGATCGGCTGGGAAGGATGGACATGCTCCAGCAAAATATTCGTCCCCTCCACGGTTTTGCCCGCCTCCAGCAGCACGGCGCCACGGATGATGGCCACTGACGGCAGGCGTGGAAATATCCAATACGCCGTTTCGGAGTTTTCCAGGGCCTTCTGCATGTCGCCATCGGCGCCAAGGCACAGATGGGCAGAGGCCAGGTTCACATGCAGCAGGCAGCCTATCAACTGATAGGGGCCGGCCTTCATCGCCTCCTCGATGATCTGAATCGCTTCACGGCATCTGCCCTGGGAGATCAGGGCCGATGACAGGTTGTTCATCAACATAAGCGAACGGGGGGCCAACGCCAACCCCTGGCGGAATGTTCGCTCGGCGCCGGAGTAGTCATCCTTCATCAACAGGTCATACCCGCCGGTGATATACGCGGCGGCCAGGAAATCATCCAGTTCGCCGCCGGTAAGCCACGGTATCCTGGCCAACTGGCGGCCGTCGCTGTAGGCGGGCATATTCATGACGTGAACAGTCACTGGATTCAGGTTCAAGAACAGCAGCAGAATATTCACGCCCGTGAAGGTGTGGGGCAGATATACCCCATATTCCTCCAGAAAGTTGGACCACCAGGAGTCGAACGCCGCCCACCCCGCCAGCGCGGCCAGGGCTTGGGCCAACACGCCGCCACAGGTCAGCAAGAATATCCGTGACCGGATGAAGTCATCGGGAATCCTGCCCGGGAATGTCAACCCGCCATGGGAATGCGTATGAAAAAGGAACTCCACGCCGAACAGGTGGAAACTTGACAATCGGGGGCCGGAGCCGATCTGGACCCTGTTGATTTCGATCCCCGCCGCGGCCCCCGCCAGCGCATGACCCAGCTCGTGAATGACAATGATGGGGTAAATGAAAATGACTGCGGCCAGAGCGTTTGCGGAGAACGCCAGGATGTGGAGAGGAGTGAAGACTTCTCGAAAAACGGAAAAACCAAAAATGGAACCGGCATAATAGATCGCCACGATGACGAAGGCCAGTATCCACTGGAGCCGCTCCCGTTTCATCTATCCGCGCCCTCATTGTCAGGTTTGCAGAAGCCGGGCGCGCCAGGGGAGTCGCCCTTCAAAGGCCTGGACGCCCCCTCCCGCATTCGCCAAAAATCCCAGGCGCTAGTATATCGATATGCAAGCCTTCTCCACAACGGCCCCAGGCCCCATGCTCTGGTACGCCTCGGCGGCCCTGTCCCCGAACACCAGGGGTTTCACCAGCGAGCCCAGGGGCTCCAAAACGCGCACTTCCCGCTCCGCGCTCCAATCCGTCCCCAGCTCCTGCACATGGCATATGGCCCTGGAGCTGTCCCAGGAGCAGTCGTAGATATATTTGCGGTCGGGATAGAGCCAATGCTCGAATTCGGAACTGGGCTCCATCCTGCTTCGGCCCGGAGGAAAATGCTGCACGGTCCAGCGGGTCATCATGTTGTCCCGGTCGCGCCAGGTGTCGCCGGAGAAGACCACCCGATATCCCCCCGGCCTCACCGTCTCTATCAGAAGAAAGAAGCTGTCCCTCACCGGGGCCGCCAGGTCTCCAAAGCCATAGACCACCGCGCTTATCCTGCCGCTTTCCACGGCCCGGCCGCCCAGTTCGTCAATCTCCACGCGGAACTGGTTGGAAGGGGCTCCCAGCTCCTTGCGGAACGCGGCGTTACTGGTGTGGCCCAGCTCCTCGCAGGGGGTCTGGGGAATGAATTCACAGGCGGGGAAGATGGCCGCGATCAGGAAAAAGAGAAATTTTTTCATGACAAATTTCATCCAAAAATAATTTAAAGATAATGAGCGAAAATTAATCAATTAACAGGCCGATGTTGAAAAATAACGGCCATAAACAATCTTATGACGGACAGATGGCGCAAAAATCGCCCCTCATATTCAAATAATGTTATTTACAGCGTATGCCGACCGGACATGAAACCGGGCGCAAAGAGCTTTGCCCGCCGGCTCAATTCGATCCAGATCGGATTTTTTGATTTTAGCAACATTTCGGCCCATTTCCAAAGTGAAAAATGGTCGGCTGAATCACCGGGTCAAAATAGGCCATTGTCCGCCACCGCCCCACTCCACGGGGCGCATGGATCAGGCCAGGCTCTTTCTCCCGGCCGCCCAGGCGGAGAAAAGATACTCCCCCAGCAGCAGCAGCAGCGCCATCAGCGCCAGTGGCTGGTAACGCTCTTCATACTCTGTGAACTCCAGCGAGCCGATGTCTGTCTTCTCCTGCTTCTGGATGGCTTTCACCAGGCCGGACAGGTCCAGCGCCTCGCCCTGGGAGGCGATGAAGACCCCGCCAGTGGCGCTGGCCAGGGTTGTGAGGGAGGTTGCGTCCAGCCGGGTGAGCAGCGGAGCGCCATTGTTGTTGTATTTATAACCCTTTACTTCCCCAAACTCGTTCACATCCGGGATCGGCGCGCCGGAGTTGGAGCCGATCCCCACCGCGTGAATGTTCACTCCTGCTTTTTTGGCCGTCTGGGCGGCCTGTTCCACCTCCCCGGCCAGATCCTCCCCATCGGTCACCAGGATGATGGCCTTGGCCTTGGAGGAGCCGGAGCGGCTGAGCATGGCGGTGGCCTCTTCGACGGCCTGGCCGATGGCGGTGCCGGGGGTGGGGATGATCCCTACGGCGATGGTGTCCAGAAAGAGCCGGACAGTGGCTGAATCCAGCGTCAAGGGGCACTCCACAAAGCTCTCGCCGGCGAAGGCGATGATGCCGATCCGGTTTCCATCCAGCGCGGAGACCAGGCGGGAAAGCTCGTTCTTGGCCCGGGCCATCCTGTTTGGTTTCACGTCCGCGGCCAACATGCTGGTGGAAGTGTCCACTAGCAGCATGATATCTATCCCGGAGCGCTTGGCCTCCATCGGCTTGATTCCATATTGAGGGCGGGCCATGGCCAGAAGCAGCAGGATGATCGCCAGGGAAAGGATGATGGCCCTGGCCGTTTTTTTTGCGGTGAGCCTGGCCGGGGCCAGCCGCTGCGCTGCCTCCGGCGAGAAAAGTCTTTCCAGCGCCCGCCGCCCGCTGACTATCCCCCACCAGCCCAGAAGCCCCAACAGCGGCAGAGCGACCATGGCCGCATACATCCAGGCAGGATCGGCGAATCTCATGGGATCACCCTCCACCGGGTGGCCGGAAGCGCCGCCTCCAGCAGCGCCAGCGCCAGGGCGGCCGCCAGGGGCCAGGTAAACCAGTCGGTATGGTGAATGTACACCTTGGTCTTGATGTCGGTTTTCTCCAGCGAATCTATCTCGCTGTATATCTTCTTCAGGGCATGCTCATCCTCGGCGCGGAAATAGGCGCCGCCGGTGATCGAGGCGATCCTCTGCAAAAGCGCCTCGTCGATCTCGGTGCGGGCGGCGATGGTGCGGCGGCCATACACCGGGTCATTGACCACCTGGGGGAAGACCCCCTCCTTGCCCACGCCGATGGTATACACCTTTATTCCCAGCGCCTTGGCCATTTTTGCGGCGGTGGCCGGGTCCATGGCGCCGGCGTTGTTCATCCCGTCGGTAAGCAGGATGACAATCCTGGATTTGGCCTTGGAGTTTTTGAGCCTGGTGGCGGCGGTGGCCAGGGCCATGCCGATGGCGGTGCCATCGTCCAGAAGGCCTATGTCGGATTTTTCCAGAAAGCCCAGCAGAGTGGGATAATCCAGGGTGAGCGGGCACTGGGTGTAGCCCCGGGCGGCGAAAACCACCAGCCCCATCCGGTCGTTTGCCCGGCCATGGATGAACTCTTTTAGCGCCTCCTTGGCGGCGGCCAGGCGGTTTGGCTCAAAATCGGAGGCGCTCATTGAGGTGGAAAGGTCCAGCGTGAGCATGATGTCAATCCCCTGGCTGACGATCTCGGTTTCGCTGACGCCGGTCTGCGGGCGGGCCAGGGCGATGACCAGCAGGACGATGGCGCCGAACCGGGCCAGGTAAGGCGCACGGGCCAGAAAGGGCGTGCCATGGCGGGAAAGATTCTTTATGGCATGGGTGTCGGAATAACGGGCGCTCCATTTGAGGTGCGGCTTGCTTTGCGTGTGGATCCTCCAGAGCAGGGGCAGCGCCAGCAACGCCAGCAGTATCCAGGGATGCTCGAATCTCATTTTTCCTCCCGAACCGGATCGCGCTGCCGGGTATCCTCCACCCACTGCCAGGCCACCTCAAAGGCCAGTTCGCCATCTTCGCGGGTGGGTTGACGTTTGGTGAACTTGAAAATGTCGCAGGTCTCCAGTAGCTCGATCAGCCTCTCTCGTTTATCCTTTCTCTCAAAGCGCAGGTCAAACACCATCTCTATCTCCGCGGTGGTGCGCTCCAGCGCCGGAGCGCCATACCGGGCCTCCACATAGGCGCGCATTATCTCCGACAGCTGGAAAAAATAGACCTGCCCCTGCCCTCTGAAGAAAAGATCCTCCTCCTTTAGATTTTTCAGCCGCTCAAACGCCGCCAGATGGGCCGGGGGAGGAGGCGGAGGCGGAGGCCCGGCGCTGATCTTGTGTCGGCCGGAAAGATATCGCCATAACAGCGCCCCGGCCGCCATCGCCGCCAGAGCCATCAGGGCAGGCGCCAGGTACCGGCGCCAATCGATGGGCATCTCCAGCGGCGGGCGGATATCCACAAGCTGGTCCTTGGTTTTCGGATCGGTCAATGATGTGATTATCTCGTATGACGCAGGGCCGGTGTCCTCCGCGCGGGCCGCGTCGCCCGGCCCCTGGATGGAGACCTCCACCCCGGGAAACTCGGCCGGCCCCACCTTGTACGAGGTGAAGACATATTCCGCCGTCTGGCTCAGGGCGCCATCCTTGCCCTTTGCGACCGGGCCCACCCGGATTTCCAGAAGCTCGGCCTCTTCTGGCAGGGCGGGTTTGGGGAAGACCGCTTTCTCCCCTTCGGCCAACTCCACGGTGACCCGGGCCGTGATAGGGGCGCCGATGGGGCCGCTGGCCGGGCTGATGAAAACAGCGGCCGCCATGGCCGGCGAAGGCGCGGCGGCCAGGAGCCATGTGGCAAGCAGGAGGCGGCCGATCATCCCAGCTTCCGCCTCTTTTCGCGCAACTGGAAAAACTTCACCAGCGGCTCCACATAGGAGCCCGCCGCGTCCACCGCCACCTCGTCCACGCCGAAAGAAGCGAGGTTCTTTGATTTTTCCCTTATCCTGGCCATGGCGTCCAGCTCGAACTCGCGGCGCAGCGCCATGTCGCCGGTGTCCACCACTATCCGCTCGCCGGTCTCGGCGTCCTCCAGCAGAAGATAGCCCACCTCTGGCAGGCTCACCTCGGTTTTGTCGTAAATCCGCACGGCGATAAGGTCGTGCTTGCGGGCGATGGAGGCCATAACCTTGTCGTAGCCTTGATCCTTCAGGTCGGAGACCAAAAAGGCGATCGACCTCTTGGGTATGACCCGGCTCATAAACTCCAGGGCCTGCCTGACGCTGGTACCCCTGCCCCGGGGTTTGAAATAAAGCAGCTCGCGGATGAGCCGCAACACATGGAACCGCCCCTTGCGGGGGGCGATGTAAAGCTCCACCTGGTCGGTGAAGGCGATGAGCCCCACCTTGTCGTTGTTGCGGATGGCGGAAAACGCCAGGGCCGCGCAGAGGTTGGCCGCGGCCTCGTTCTTGAATCCGCCGCCGGAGCCATACTGGCCGGAACCGGACATGTCCACCAGCAGGGTGAGGGTGAGCTCCCGCTCCTCGTGAAACAGCTTGATATAGGGCTGGCCGCTGCGGGCGGTCACTTTCCAGTCCATGGCCCGCACATCGTCGCCGGGCTGGTATGGCCGGGTCTCGGCGAAGATGAGCCCCATACCCTTGAAGGCCGAGTGGTACTCTCCGGAAAAGAGGGTGTTGACCACCTTCTTGGCCCGGATCTCTATCTCCCTGATCTTCTCCTGCAGGAGGCGTTTATCATCGCTGTCCATGAATACTCCTGGCGGAAAACGGCGCCATGGCCCTCACGGCACTTCCAGGTTGTCGAATATGGTTTTGATGATCTCCTCGGAGCCGATATTCTCCGCGTCCGCCTCGTAGGTGGGGATGATCCGATGGCGCAACACGTCCATTCCGACGGTTTTCACATCGTCAGGAGTGACATAGCCGCGCCGTTTCAGGAAAGCCCGGGCCCTGGCGGCCTTGGTCAGGAATATCGACGCCCTGGGCGACGCGCCATACTGGATCAGCTGGCTGATCTTCAAACCATATTTCTCCGGCTTCCTGCTAGACTCCACCACGTTGACGATATATTCGATTATCTTCTGATCGATATAAATCTGGTTGATAACCTTCATGGCGTCCTCCAGGTCCTCCGGCCGGGCGGCGACAGCGGCCGTGGGCGCATCTCCGGTGGCCATGCGGTTGACGATCTGGATCTCCTCATCGCGGGAGGGGTAATCTATTTTGATCTTGAGCATGAACCGGTCCACCTGCGCCTCGGGCAACGGATATGTCCCTTCCTGCTCGATGGGGTTCTGGGTGGCCAGGGTGATAAACGGGCTAGGCAGGGTGAAGGTCTGGCCGCCGATGGTCACCTGCCGCTCCTGCATCGCCTCCAGCAGGGCGGACTGGGTCTTGGCAGGGGCGCGGTTTATCTCGTCGGCCAGGATCACATTGGCGAAGACCGGCCCCTTGCGCACCTCGAAGCCGCCGTCGCGGGCGTTGTATATCTCGCCGCCTGTGATATCCGCCGGCAGCAGGTCCGGCGTGAACTGGATCCGGCGGAACGACAGGTCCAGCGTCTGGGCCAGGGTGTGGATGGAGAGAGTCTTGGCCAGGCCCGGCACCCCCTCCAGCAATGCGTGCCCCCTGCACAGCACGGCGATGAGCATGCCGTCGATCAATTTGCCCTGGCCCACGATCACCTTGCCGATCTGGGCCTGCAGATCATCCAGAAACCTGCTTTTCTCCTTGATAAGATCGTTTAGCGCGTCCAGTTCCACCGCCATGGGCAATATCCTCCGGGTTAGTGATACGTTTGACCCCGCTCGTGGCCGCCGGGCCAAGAAGCAGGAGCGGGTATTTTACCAGATATGGGAAGGCCATTGGAGGCCGTCGGCGCGCAGAGCCCAGGCTTTATACAAACGCGCCGGGGATGCTGATGATCTTGATGGAGTTTTCCTTCCCCTGCTCGTCATAGGGGTTCACGTTCACCAGGGCCAGCTTGTCCCCCTCGGAGCCGAGCCCCAGGTCCTTTACGATGTTGAATATGTATTCCAGGGTGGCGTCGTTGTCCATCATCTCCGGAGTCAGCACGGTGATGGCGCCCCAGGTGAGCTCCATCTGCCGGCAGATCCTTTCGATGTGGGAGACGGCCAGAATCGGCGATTTGGGCCGAAGGCGCGAAAGCATCCTGGGGGTGTATCCGAAGGTGGATATGGCCGCGATGCAGACCACCTCCAGCTCCGAGGCCAGCCGGCAGGCTGAGCGGGTGATCTCGGCGGCGGTGGGTACCAGGATTTCGTGCGGCTCCTCGTGCAGATATCGTTCATGGTCCATCTCCCCCTCGGTGGCCATGGCGATCTTGGCCAGCGCTTCCACGGCACCGACAGGATAGGCGCCCGTGGCGGTCTCTTCGGATAGCATCACGGCGTCGGTGCCGTCGAGGATGGCGTTGGCGGTGTCGGTGGTTTCCGCCCTGGTGGGCCTGGGATTTTCCACCATGCTCCGCAACATCTGGGTGGCGGTGATCACCGGCTTGGCGGCGCGCCGGGTGGCGTTGATGATGCGTTTCTGCATCAGGGGGAGTTTTTCATATGGGGTTTCCACGCCCAGGTCCCCCCTGGCCACCATTATTCCATCCACCACGGCCAGGATCTTGTCCAGCCGCTCCACGGCGCCAGGTTTTTCTATCTTGGCCAGCAGCATGGGGCGGTTTTCCGGATGGTCGGACAGAATCTCCAGGATCGGCGCCAGGTCGTTTTCATCACGGACAAAGGACATGGCCACAAAATCCACCCCCACCTCCAGGCCGAACATAAGGTCCATCCGGTCCTTTTCGGTGAAGGCCTTGATGCGCAGCTTGCTCAGGGGCAGGTTCACCCCCTTGTGGGAGGTGACCACTCCGCCGTTGATGATGCGGCACACCATCCGGTCTGGCAGTTTCTCCTCCACGGCAAGCTCCACCAGCCCATCGGCCAGCAGAATCTGCGCCCCCTCGGCCACATCCTCTAACAGATGTGGATAGTTCACCGGCAGAACCACATCGTCGGTAGTCTCTTCGCCGGGCATCAGGCCCACCACGTCGCCGGCGATGAGGCGGATTTCCTTGCGCAGCCTGCCCAGCCGGATTTTGGGTCCGCACAGGTCTTGCAATATCCCGGCCCGCTTGCCGGTCTCCAGGCAGGCTTGCCGGATGGTTTCCAGAGTGCGGTAATGGCTTTCGTGGTCGCCGTGGGAGAAGTTCAGCCGGGCGATATCCATGCCTTCGAGCAACATCGCCTTCAATGTTTCCAAATTGTTGGAGGCGGGGCCTATGGTGCAGATGATCTTTGTTTTTCGTTTTCTTTCAGGGGCCATACGCTGTCTTGTAAAGTTAGAGGAAGATTATATCAGCGCCGGAGCGTCAAGGGGAGAAAAACCGGAAGCGCCTATCCGTATATTCTTTTTTTCACCATGGCCAGCAGCTGGCCGGGAGCGTCTTGCTTGGATATGAAATCGCTGGCGCCAAGATCGAGCGCCTTTTTCCTGATTTTGTCCCCATCCTCGCCGGTGATGATAATGACAGGCACGTTGGATGTCTTTTCGTTCCTCCGGGTGGATTCTAGAATCTGGAATCCATTCACTCCCGGCATCATAACGTCGGACACTATCAGATCCGGCTGATCATCGGCAATCAGCTTCAGGGCGTCCGAGCCGTTGCTGGCCTCGATGATCTCCACATCCAGGCTGGAAAGCCGCAGCCTGCAGATATTCAGGGTCGCCTGGTCGTCATCCACCAGCAGTATCCTTGGCTTTTTTGCGCCAAGGTAGAGGCAGACCTTGGTACCCTCCGCCGACGTCTTAAGCGAAATGGCGCCCCCCATGGCCTCCATGATGTCCTTGCTGAAGGGAAGCCCCAGGCCAGTGCCCCGCTCTCCACCAGAGCCTGGGGCGGGTATCCTTTTATCGTGACGGAAGACGCTGATCAGAATATCCTCATCGATGCCAGGGCCGGTGTCCGACACCATGATCATCGGGCTGCCGCCATCCTGGAAACTGATCCTGACCTGGCTGCCTTCCGTGCAGAACTTAATGGCGTTGGACACCAGGTTGCGGATCACCTGGCCTAAAAGGTCCGAGTCCGTATATACCATTTTTTCATGGCCGACTTCGTTGACCATGGCGATATTTTTTCGCCTGGCTGCGAATTCGTAGCCGGAGAACCCGTGGTCCACCAGTTCGGCCAGGCGGACAAACCTGTATGAGGGAATGATCCTGCCGTTTCTGAGCCTGCTCATGTTCAAAAGCTCGTCGATCATTTCCACCATCCTGGCGCCGGTTTCCAGCACCCCGCCAACGGTCTCCTGGCGGTGAGCCGGGTCTTTCATCGAGTCGTCGTCATCACGGAGCAACCGCAATAGGCTGATTATGGAATTGATGGGTGACTTTAAATCATGAGCCACCAGGGATACGAACATGTCCTTTAGCCTGGTGGCCTCCTCGGCCTTGACCTTGGCTTCGAGCATCTGCTTTTCTGTTTTCCTGCGCTCCCTGATATCCCGGATGGCTAGCACCCGGATGGCCGCGCCCTTGTAATTGGCCGCTTTTACCCGGACCTCCACCGGCAGGGCGGAGCCGTTTCTGGTTTTCAGCATTATCTCGAAGGGATCGGGATGATCCACGGATAGCCGGCGTGAGGTCAGCGAGTGATAATCCGGCACCACAAGCTCCAGAAGCTTCTTGCCACCCAGCTCGCCGGAGCTGTAGCCGGTGGTGGCAAGAAAAGCCATGTTGTAGTCGATCACAAAGCCGTTTTCCACTATCAGCACCCCCTCGAACGAGGCTTCGGCCAGGTTCCGGAACCGGTCCTCGCTTTTGCCCAGCGAATCCTTGGCCATGGAAAGCTCCAACACCGCTTTTTGCATGTTGTTCAAAAGGTCCATGTTTTCATAGCGCAGCTTCAGGGTAGAGTTGACCACGCCGCTGGTGCGCCGGGCGGAGCTGAAGAGAAACATAAGAAACAAGACTACAACCCATCCCATAAGGTAGTTGATTTCGTCCTGGCTGGAAATAAGCTTGTGGGCCGCCGGGGCCAGGGCGGGAATGGAAAACATAAATATCGATTCGATAATGGCCGAATGGGTGGCAATCGCGCCGGCGGCCAGGCAACCTGTCATCAGAATCATGAACACCTGGTGGATTTCGGAATCCGCCGGAGGAAAGGCCACAGTGGCCCATCCCCAAATGGCGCCCATCAGAAAGTTCCCCCCTATGAAGCGCATTTTCCATGTCTTCATATTATCCATGACGGTGTAGGACTTTCCGAACCGGATGATCTGAAACAAGCCGTAGACCGAGGTCAACACCACCAGCGAGGACCATACGGCCAATTTCTCCCTGGAGACTTCCTCCCAGAATATGAAGTCCACAATAACCATGGCAAGAAGGGAGGCGGAAATGACGGTGTTGGCGTGGCCGTAGGCCAGCTTCAATCTTTCGGCGAAAAGCCGCTGGTCCGTATCGTCCGAATTCACGCTCGAGTAATAGCCGAGCTCCGTTTTATCCTCCATCGAGTCCTGTCTGGCCTCCTGGCTGATTATTATACGACACTTGCCGGTACAATTTCATGGAGGCGATCTGTTGATCCACTGCCTCCGCCACAGGGCTTGGCGCCATGGCACATCCAGTTTCAGTTTTGTAAAATTACAACATACAAGGCCAGAATTACATCCCCTGGCCGATGGCGCCATTCCTTTTCTCTTTCCCGGCCGCCGAGCGCATCCCGACGGCGCCGGCGCAGGATGCTATAATGGATTTGCGGCCGAGTTGGCCGCGCAAACCGTGGAGGATATCACCGATGCCAAAAGGTCTGGATTTGCCGTCGTCCTCGGCGCTGATAGTAGTGGACGTGCAGACCGACTTCCTGCCAGGAGGCGCCCTGGCCGTGCCGGGGGGGGACCAGGTGATTCCAATAATAAACCGGTTGGCGCCCAGGTTTGGCAATGTGATTTTGACTCAGGACTGGCATCCGCCGGGGCACGCTTCTTTCGCCTCCTCCCATTCCGGCAGGAAACCATACGACATAATCGAGCTTGCCTATGGACCCCAGGTTCTCTGGCCGGATCATTGCGTCCAGCAAACCCCCGGCGCAGAAATTCACGGTGGGCTCGACACTTCAGGATGCCGCATGATCATCCGCAAAGGCTGCAACCCTGGCATCGATTCATATTCGGCCTTCATGGAAAACGACCACAAAACCCCCACGGGCCTGGCTGGCTATCTGCGGGAACTGGGAGTCCGCTCCATCTATCTTACAGGGCTGGCCACGGACTTCTGTGTCCAATACTCGGCGCTGGACGGCAGGGCGGCGGGATTCGATGTTTACGTGGTGGAAGAGGCCTGCCGGGGCATAGACATCCAAGGGTCCCTGGCCCAGGCGTGGAAAAACATGGAATCCGCCGGAGCGCGCAGAGCCAGCCTGACGGATATGTAGACAGGCGCAAGACGGCGTCAGCCGCCTTACGCGCCTGCCACTTCCGACGGGTCTGTGATCACCCCTGTTATGGCAGAAGCCGCCGCCACCGCCGGGGAGGCCAGATACACCTCCGATTTCGGGTGGCCCATCCTGCCGACAAAATTCCTGTTGGTGGTGGAGAGGCAACGCTCACCCGAGGCCAATATCCCCATATGGCCGCCCAGGCAGGGGCCGCACGTGGGGGTGGAGACAGCGGCGCCGGCCTCGATAAAGATATCGAGCAGGCCGTTGTTCATCGCCTTGCGGTATATCCTTTGGGTTGCCGGGATGATGATGAGCCGCAGATGCTTGGCCACTTTGTTTCCTTGCAGGATTTTGGCCACGGTTTCCAGATCTGAATATCTGCCGTTGGTGCAGGAGCCCACCACCACCTGGTGCAATACCACGTTCTTGGCCTCGCCCACGGGGCGGGTGTTCTCCGGCAGGTGCGGGTAAGCCACCTGCAGCTCTATATCGTCGCCGTTATATTCATGGACGCTGTGAAACTCGGCGTTGGAGTCGGACTCGAAACAGGCGTAGTTTCGCAACGGCTGCACCGGCTGGGCTTCGATGAAGTCGAAGGTCTTCTGGTCCGGACGCATGACGCCGGTCTTGGCGCCTGCCTCCACGGCCATGTTGGCTATGGTGAACCTGTCGTCCATGGACATGTCGTTGATCATGGGGCCGACAAACTCCATGGCCCGGTAAAGCGCGCCGGAGACCCCTATTTTCCCAATGGTGTACAGGATCAGGTCCTTTCCGGAGATCCATTTGTTCTTCTTTTTGCCGTTGAAGACAAACTTCATCGTTTCCGGCACCTTGAACCAGGTGCGGCCGGTGATCATGGTGGCGGCCAGGTCCGTCGAGCCCACGCCGGTGGCGAACGCGCCCAACCCGCCGTAGGTGCAAGTATGGCTGTCCGCCCCGATGATGATATCTCCAGGCAGGCTCAGGTTCTGCTCTGGCAGCAGGGCATGCTCCACACCCATCTGCCCCACCTCGAAGTAGTTATCAAGCTGCTGCTCCATGGCGAAAAGGCGCATGGTCTTGGCCTGCTCGGCCGAGGCGATGTCTTTGTTGGGGGCGAAATGATCCGGCACCAGGACAACCCTGGAGTTGTTCCAGACGGCTTTTGCGCCCGCTTTTCTGAAGGCTTTGATCGCCAGGGGGGCGGTGATGTCGTTCCCCAAGGCTATGTCCACTTTGCAGGAGATGATCTGCCCAGGCCTGACCCTTTTATCTCCTGTATGAAAGGAGAGGATCTTTTCGGACAGTGTCATAGGTTCGGATACTGGCATGACTTCGGCTTCCTGAAAAAATTTGCTTTGTAAGCCTCAATAATGACTTTCTTTAAACAAAAATTCAACCATTTTCACCATCGGCTCGAATGCAAAATATTTTTACGCTCCACCGGCCGCAATCCTCCCCTTGACCTATATTATTATGATAATGTACACCCTTGTCAGGGGGAACGAATCATTGCAGGTCAGCGAGAATAACGGAAAAAGCCTTCCGGCCACTTACCTCTTCGTGGCCATGGCGGCATGGACCATAGCAGTGGCCATCCTTGTGTATTGGGATATGGGCCGGATATGGAATTTCACGTTAAATCAGGCGGTAAACGAGGCCCGGGCGAATTTCAAGAAAGATATGGCCTTTCGCTATTGGACGGCCACCCATGGCGGTGTTTATGTGCCCATAGATGAGCGCACCCCCCCCAATCCATACCTTAAAGATATCTTCGAGCGGGACATATCCACCCCATCTGGCAGAAAACTGACCCTGATGAATCCCGCATACATCATGCGGCAGGTGAATGAGTATTTTTTCGATCTCTATGGCGTTGGCGGGCATCTTACCAGCATAAAGACCCTCAATCCGCATAACAAACCGGATGAGTGGGAAAAGAAAGCGCTGCTGGCTTTTGAACAGGGGACCAAAGAAGTATACGAACTGACGGAATGGAAGGGGGAGAAGGTCCTGCGGTTTATCCGGCCGAATTTTGTGGAGGAAGGATGCCTCAAATGCCATGGCCATCAGGGGTACAAGGTGGGTGACGTTCGGGGGGGGTTGAGCATAACCATTCCCATGAGCAACTACCAGGGCTTCGAGCGGCGCGAGACGATCCATCACTTCACGGTCAACGGGATATTATGGATTTTGGGCATTGCAGGCCTTTTCCTTGCCCACAGGCGTATCCGCGCATTGCTCCATTCCCGCCTGGAGGCGCTGGATGCGCTGAAAGGGAGTGAGGAGACCCGAAGATTGCTGCTGGACAACGTGGCCGAGGCGATCTTAGGAACGGACACCAATGGAATTTGCGACTTCGCCAATCCAGCTTGCGTGAGAATGCTGGGTTTTGACAGCGCTGATGAGGTCGTGGGGAAAAACATCCACAACCTTATCCATCACACCCACGAGGATGGGACGCCCTTCCCCGAATCTGAATGCGTCTTGAACATGGTCATCAGCCAGGGAAAACCGGCCCATGTGGAAAGGGAAATCCTGTGGCGAAAGGATGGAAGCTCGTTCATGGCCGCAATCTCTTTTCACCCAGTCTATAAGGATGGGAAAGTGACCGGGGCGGTGGCCAACTTTATAGATATATCAGACCGGTTGATGGCGGAAAAAGAGATGGCGCGCCTGTCCATGGCCATAGAGCAATCCGGCGAAGTGGTGGTCATCACCGACCTGTCCGCGGCCATCCAGTATGTGAACAGAGCTTTTGAGGAGACCACTGGATACACCCGGGCGGAGGTTATGGGGCAGAATCCCCGGATGTTACAGAGCGGCAGGCATGACCAGGAGTTTTACAAAAACCTGTGGGCCACCATCTCATCCGGCCTCACATGGAAGGGAACGTTTGTGAACAAGAAAAAGGACGGAACCCTGTATGAGGAAGGTGCGGTGATATCCCCCGTCACCGGCGAAGGTGGCGCCATCATTAGCTATGTGGCGGTGAAAAGGGATGTCACGCGGGAGTCCATGTTGCGCCAGGCCAGGGATTATTTCACCCTGGTCACCTCCCACGAGCTTCGGACCCCGCTGACCAAGCTGGGGCTGGCCAAGCTGCTGCTGGAACAGGGCGCAAGCTCCGGAAAGCTGGACGACACCACGCTACGGGCCTCCATGGAGGCCCTGGAGGCGTCCATGGGCGGGTTCCAGAACGTGGTGACCGCCGGAGAGATGTTCAACGACCTTGCCCTCTCCAACAAAGCCCTTCATTTCCGGGAGGCGCCCCTGACGCCGATGCTGGTATACGCCGTAGAGCTTTTCAAAAAGAAGATGGCGGAGGAAAAGAGGGACCTGGAAATTTCTCTGGAAATTGATTCGACCGAGGGCGAATACATGATCCCCTGCGACCAGTCCAAGATCCAGTACGCCCTTAACGAGGTGCTCTCCAACGCGGCCAAATATTCACCGGATGGCAAGAAAGTGACAGTGATGGCGCGGCGGGTTGGCCAACTGGCCAATATCACAATAAAGGATGAGGGGATAGGCCTGCCGCGAAGCAGGAAGGAGTCCGCCTTCGATCCGATCTTTTCGCTGGAGACGGTGGATCGGCACTCCACGGGCAAATACTCCTATCTGGGTGGAGGGATCGGCATGGGGCTTACCTTGGCCCGGCTGATAGCCCAGGCCCATGGCGGTGGTTTGTCGCTGGAATCAGAGGGTGAGGGGCTGGGCGCCAGCGTGGTCATAGCCCTACCGCTGGCCAGGGGCCGTGGGACTGTCCGATAAAGGGGTCATCTGGAGGAGCCGAGCCTTTCCCTTCCCGCCTGCCTGTCTGGCAGTGCAAATGAAACTTGAGAAAACGAGGGTAATTTGTATATAATTATGGGTGGCGACATGCCATCTGACCAGGTTTGCCGCCTCAGCCATCAGTCTATCAAGGGCTTGCCGGTGAACCATGCGTTGGGGGGGAAGCCAGCAAGGCGCAGCCGCGCCTTGATCGGTTCTTTTATGTTTGAAGTATATAGCAAGAAAGAGACGAGCGGACTTGACAAAAATATATTGCCCGATTGGTGATAGATGCTAAAGAAGCATAATCAGCTTTTTCTAACCACGATGCTTGTTGTGGACATCGGCGTCGTGGTTTTTTCCTGGGTCCTGGCGTACTGGATCCGTTTCGAAATGGATCTGCCCACCCCCAAAGGTGTGCCGGAATTCTCCGACTATGTGTGGTTCATCCCTTTCCTGGTGATCATCTGGGGCCTGTGCATGCATATGGGCGGGGTGTACACCCCCATGCGCAGCGACTCGCGGTTCAACGAATATTTCCGTATTTTCAAGGCCAGCGCCTACGCCATCACCATGACCATGGCGGCGGCGTTCTTCTACAGAGAATACTCATATTCCAGGGCAGCCATGGGCATCTTCTGGATGCTCTCGGTCACTGGGCTGATTCTCTCCCACATCGCCGTGCGTACCACCCTGCGGGCTTTCAGGCGCAGGGGCTATAACCTGCGGTATGTCATCATCGTGGGCGCCGGGGAACTGGCCCAGAGCCTGGCCGAGACTTTCGCCCGCCATCCGGAATCCGGAATGGTGGTGGTGGGGCTGCTTGCCGACAACCCCAAGGATGTGGGCCGCGTATATCACGGCTACAAGGTTATCGGGGTGGTGCCCCAGGTGAAGGAAATGATAGATAAGTACCGGCTGGACCAGGTGTTTATCGCCCTGCCCCATGGCGCCTATGAGCGGCTGGAGGCCACTCTGACGCAGTTGGGCGATGAGACCGTGGATATCAAGCTTGCCCCGGACATCACCCAGTTCATCCGGCTCAACTCCAGCGTGGAGGATTTCGACGGATTCCCGATAGTCTCCCTGTCGGAAAGCCCGATGTATGGCTGGAACAAGGTCCTGAAAGCCGCCTTCGATTACATATTTGCCTTTATATTCATCATTCTCTGGTCTCCTGTGATGATTCTTGTGGCCATTGCCGTCAAGCTGGAGTCCAAGGGTCCGCTTTTCTACACCCAGGAGCGAATGAGCCTGGGGGGCGAGCCTTTCACCATTTACAAGTTCCGCACCATGCGCGAGGACGCAGAGAAGGAAACCGGGGCGGTGTGGGCAAAATCCGGCGATGACCGGCGCACCCGCCTGGGCGCCATACTGCGGCGCACCAGCCTGGACGAGCTTCCTCAGCTTTTCAATGTGTTGACAGGGAAAATGAGCCTGGTGGGCCCCAGGCCAGAGCGCCCCGTGTTCGTGGAGAACTTCAAGAAAAGCATCCCCAAATATATGCTGCGCCACAAGATGAAAGCCGGCATCACCGGCTGGGCCCAGGTAAACGGCCTGCGGGGGGACACCTCGCTGGAGGAGCGGGTGGAATATGATCTTTACTATATCGAAAACTGGTCGATCCTCTTCGATATAAAAATCATATGGCTCACCCTCTGGAAAGGGTTCGTCAACAAGCACGCCTATTAGCAAAGAGGCCGCCCAGCCACAGGATATTCCCCCCGCCAGCCGCACTCGGGGCCATGCGATAGTATTTGACAATACCCTGAAAATCAGTGACCATATAACCCTTGTGGCCTGAGCTCTATCAGGCCGGGAAACCCATTTAAAGCGATAATTGGAGATTGTGTGGGCGAATTTGGAGGATCAACCTCCAGTTGGCGCCTTGAATGGTTTTGGACCTAACAAAACACCAAAGAGGAAAAAAAATGGCGACGCAGACATCTAGAATAATCTACACAATGGTTGATGAAGCGCCCGCGCTGGCCACCTATTCGTTTCTCCCGATTGTTCAGGCGTTTATCAAGGGTTCGGGCATCACCATGGCCAC
>Ga0224495_10000236_pt1 | contig 45067 bp, 44 predicted proteins | sample SF_Jul11_sed_USG_FD_168128 | JGI IMG/M metagenome (GOLD analysis project Ga0224495, IMG submission 168128) | Sediment microbial communities from San Francisco Bay, California, United States - SF_Jul11_sed_USGS_4_1 | ecosystem: Environmental > Aquatic > Marine > Sediment | place: USA: California...
CCTGCCGGTGGAAGATGCAACCGGATCAATGGTGGTGGACATTGGAGGCGGTACGACTGAAGTGGGAGTAATCTCTCTGGGCGGTGCGGTGTACTCGGGTTCGGTACGCGTTGGCGGCGACAAATTCGACGAGGCGATCATCAACTATATCCGCCGCAACTATGGCATGTTGATCGGCGAAACCACCGCCGAACAAATCAAGAAGGAAATCGGTTCCGCCTTCCCGGGTAGCGAAGTGCGCGAGATGGAAGTGACCGGCCGCAATCTGGCAGAGGGTGTTCCACGCAGTTTCACGATTTCCAGCAATGAAGTACTCGAGGCGATGACCGATCCGCTCAACAACATCGTCAGTGCGGTGAAAACAGCGCTGGAGCAGACCCCGCCCGAACTGGGTGCGGATATCGCCAGCAAGGGCATGGTACTCACCGGTGGAGGCGCATTGCTGCGCGACCTTGACCGCTTGTTGATGGAGGAGACGGGTTTACCGGTGCTGATCGCCGATGATCCGTTAACATGTGTGGCACGGGGCTCTGGCATGGCACTTGAGCACATGGATAAATCCACCAGTATCTTTACGACCGAATAATTCAGCGAAGTGTGGAGCAGGCGGTAGTGAGTTGTACGACTTCTTCCTTGCTCCTTGCGCTTGAGGCATCGCGCTATTCAAATACAATTCCAAATGATGGATGGCACACAATCTTTCAGATTTTTTAACCGAGGCCCCAGCCCTGCCGCTCGGTGGGTGTTCTTTTCTGTCCTTTCTTTGCTGTTCATGTTCGTTGATGCACGCTACCGCTATCTGGAATCTACGCGAAGCGCTTTGTCGGTAATAATATCGCCGATACAGCGATTGGCAGCTATGCCGGGTGAATTGTGGGATCAAGCTGGTGACTTCGTCGTTACCCAGAGAGAGCAACATCTGTTAATGGCGGAGAATGAGGCTCTGCAGCAGCGGCATCAGAGTGATGCTGCTCAACTACAGCAACTACATGCACTGCAACTTGAAAATCAGCAACTCAGAAATTTGAATGCTTTGCCGCAACGAAGTGAATTCACTACGCAACTGGTCGAGATACTGTATGCCGAACTTGATGTGTTTAAGCGAAAAGTATTGGTAACCAAGGGTAAAGAATCGGGGATTTCCATGGGGCAGGTTGTTATGGATGATGCGGGAATCGTAGGGCAGGTTACCCGTGTTTACCCTTCGATTTCAGAGGTGACACTTATTACAGAAAAAGATCACGTTGTGCCCGTTCAGGTGTTGCGAAACGGATTGCGGACGATTGTTTTTGGAGCGGGTGACACCAGTCAATTGTCACTTCGGTATATGCCTGTTGGAGCAGATGTTCTTGAAGGCGATGTTCTGGTCACTTCAGGTATTGATGGTCTATATCCCGCAGGTGTTCCAGTTGCCAGGGTGACAGAAATCGTTCGTGATCCGGCATATCCTTTTGCTCGTGCGATCTGTGTTCCAATCGGCGGGGTTGATAACCACCGCCATTTGCTGGTGCTTTCCAGACAGTTGGAGTATCCCGTTCGTCCTGAGCAGATCAGTGAGTCGAGAATTGCAGGCAAGTCTGACAAATCCGGGAAAGTCAAATAATGCCTTACCATGTTTCATCTACACAATCTGAGATACAGCGACCAGTCAGCAATATTTTTATATTGCTGACTCTTTTCGTTGCCTTGCTTTTGAACGGATTGCGTTGGGAAGGGGTGTGGTTGGCAATCCGCCCCGATTTTGTCGCGGTGGTGACGCTCTATTGGTGCACATACAAACCGCTGCGTGTTGGTATCGGCATCTCATGGGCTGTTGGAATGCTTGCTGATGTGGCAGATGCGAGTCTGTTCGGCCAACATGCGTTGGCCTATACCCTGCTTGGATTTGGTGGCGTGATGTTGCACCGACGTTTGCAGATGTTCAGCCTTCGACAACAGCTGACGCAGGTCTTCGGAATATTTGTATTGACCTATACAGTTTATGCAGTGATGCAATGGCTGGCGAACGGTCACATGGTGTGGTGGTATTTCATTGGAATCGTCACTTCGACTTTGTTCTGGGCACCGCTAAGTTTAGTGCTTCAGGCAATACGACAAAGGCCCATGGATCGTGAATGAAAAAGCGGCTTGAGTATAAAAACCATCAGCGGGAGATATTTCATTTCCGCCTCAGGCTGGTGGTCAGCATCGGATTTGTGTTGGTATTGCTGGCCATTCTGGTGGCTCGGCTTTTCTACCTCCAGGTTGTGCGGCACCATCACTATCAGACGCTGGCCGAAAGCAACCGTATCGCAATCGTTCCAATCGTACCCAACCGAGGGCTGATACTTGACCGCAATGGCGTTGAACTGGCGCGTAATTATTCTGGCTATACTCTTGAGATCAACCAGAGCAAAGTTAAGAATCTGGAAGCAACGATAAACGATCTGTCCACGCTGGTTGAGGTTACCAAAAAAGATCGTAAACGTTTCAAGAAACTGCTGACTGAAAGTCGGAATTTTGAAACACTGGTGATTCGAAACCGTTTAAGCGACGAGGAAGTGGCTCGATTTGCGGCACAGCAGTATCGATTCCCGGGTGTTGAAATCAAGGCCAGATTGTTTCGTGATTATCCATACGGGGACAAGATGTCCCATTTGCTGGGATACATTGGCAGAATCAACCAGACGGATGCACAAGAACTCGAGGACAGCAAACTGGCTGCAAATTACCAAGGATCCGACTACATAGGCAAGACCGGGCTGGAACAAAGTTATGAAAGTGATCTGCATGGCACGACGGGAATTGAACAGGTTGAAGTGGACTCAGGTGGGCGTGCTGTACGCATGGTTTCCAGCACTCCGCCGGTTTCTGGAAGCACACTGATACTGAGTATAGATGCCAGGTTGCAGGAGATTGCCGAACAATCATTCGGCAATTATCGAGGTGCGCTGGTGGCTATCGACCCGAATAATGGGGAGGTGTTGGCTTTTGTCAGCAAACCGGGTTACGACCCGAACCCGTTTATTGATGGAATTGACACTCAAAGCTGGGACGAATTGAACAACTCACCGGATGTGCCGCTGAATAACCGGGCGTTGCGCGGGCAGTATCCACCCGGATCGACCATCAAACCTTTTATGGCGCTTGCAGGCCTGAATTACAAGGTCAGGTCGCCGGAAGAAACCATCACCGACCCAGGCGTGTTCTACCTGCCGGGTAGCAGCAGGCAATATCGTGATTGGAAAGCAGGCGGTCATGGCAGTGTGAATATGTTCAAGGCCATCGTAGTGTCCTGCGACACCTATTTCTACGGACTTGCAACTGAAATGGGAATAGATAACATATACAACTATCTGTTTCGATTTGGTTTTGGGGAAAAAACAGGTATAGATATGGAGGGAGAGGTTTCAGGATTGCTTCCCTCAGCGGAGTGGAAATCGAAGCGTTATCAGGACATCTGGTATCCCGGTGATACCGTGTCTGTCGGTATCGGGCAGGGTTACAACCTGGTTACCCCTACTCAATTGGCATTTGTTACAGCGACACTGGCAAACGATGGTGTGGCATACAAGCCACATTTGGTAAAAGAAGTGCGTAGCGCTCAAGATGAGGAAAAGCGTTTGATTGCGAGTGAAGTTTTGTACGATCTCCATATAGACCCGAAACATCTTGATCTGGTCAAGAAGGCGATGGTGGCAGTCACGCAACCCGGGGGGACTGCGGTATATGCTTCCCTTGGCACACCCTACAAAATTGCGGGTAAAACAGGCACCGCGCAGGTAATCTCAATGAAACAGGGGGAAAAATATGATGCCGAGAAAATTGATGAACGGCATCGTGATCATGCCTGGTTTATCGCCTTTGCCCCTGCTGAAAAACCAATGATAGCATTGACGGTGCTTGTAGAAAACGGTGGGCACGGCGGTGGTACTGCCGCGCCGATAGCTCGCAAGGTATTGGATTATTACCTGCTGGGGAAAGTGCCGAAAGCATTGCGTGTCGAAGAAGTAAAGGAGGGGGCTGAGCATGATTAGACGTGTGATCCTGCAACGCTTGGTGGCCCATCTCGACCGCCCCTTGCTAATTGGCATCGGCTTGATGTTATTGACCAGCTTGTTGGTGTTGTACAGTTCCGATAATGCCAGTTGGGGGCAGCCGTTGAAGCAGATGACGAATATTTGTGTGGCGCTGGCATGTATGTGGATTGTTGCCAATCTGCCTTTGCATTATTTGATGCGCACTGCCGTGCCGATATATTTTCTGGGTATGGCACTATTGATCGGGGTAGCGCTGTTCGGCGAGATCAGCCACGGTGCACGGCGCTGGCTGGATCTGGGTATTCTGACTATTCAGCCATCCGAGCTGATGAAGATTGGTGTGCCGCTCATGATGGCATGGTACTTCGAGAAAAACGAGGCGACCCTGACATTAACAAATTATATTGTTGCCGCGTTGCTGCTGTTTTTACCGGTAGGATTGATTGCACGCCAGCCGGATCTAGGTACTTCGCTGTTGATCACAGCCAGCGGATTCTATGTGTTGTTCCTCGCCGGCCTGAGCTGGAGAATTATCGGCGGTCTGTTTGTGGCCGGACTGGCAAGTGCTCCGGTTTTGTGGTCGATGCTGCACGATTATCAGAAGCACCGAATCATGATGCTTTTCGATCCCTCACAGGACGCGCTGGGGAATGGATACCACACGATACAGGCTAGTATCGCCGTGGGTTCGGGTGGAATACTGGGGAAAGGCTATCTGAACGGAACACAGACACATCTCGACTTTCTCCCGGAACGAACCACTGATTTCATTTTTGCAGTCTATTCCGAGGAATTCGGGTTCGCAGGCAATCTGGTGTTACTGTCACTGTATGCTTTTATCGTAATGCGCGGTTTTGTAATCACCGGCAATGCGTCGACTTACTTTACCAGGCTGATGTCAGGCTCCATTACCCTGACTTTTGCCACCTATGCTTTCGTCAATATGGGAATGGTCAGCGGCATTCTGCCGGTGGTAGGAGTTCCGCTTCCGTTGATCAGTTACGGCGGGACGTCTTTGCTGACCTTGTTATTGGGCTTTGGTATGCTCATGAGCATAGAGACACACAAAAAACTGGTTAAAACTTGAAAACGCATCCGTCAATCAGGATGAATGGAGATTGCATGAGCAGGAAAATTACAGTTCTGATTCTGGCGACGATACTACTCGCTTCTTGTGGTACGACTTCCAAACACAAGCCCGAACAGGCTTCGCTGCCCGTAGCTGGAGGCTATCTGGAAGGAGATGGTCCGGGGTCTGATGCGCCAGCAGATATTGATGCGATACCGGATGCAACGCCGATCAATGAACCTTTGCATCGATATGCCAATCGTCCCTATACCGCGCTCGGGACGGCGTACACCCCGCTAAAAACAGTCGGCGACTTCAAGGAGCGTGGCATTGCATCCTGGTACGGAAAAAAGTTTCACGGGCAGCGTACTTCGAGCGGAGAAAATTACGATATGTATGCGATGACGGCGGCGCATCCGACGCTACCCATTCCAAGTTATGCACGGGTAACCAACGTGGCAAATAAAAAATCTGTCATTGTGCGCATCAATGACCGGGGACCATTTCTGCATGATCGGGTGGTTGACTTGTCCTACACGGCAGCCTACAAGTTGGGCATCCTTGGAAAGGGTAGCGGCGAAGTCGAAGTAGAAAGCCTGGAACCAAAAAGAACTATCAACATATTGCCTGTCAATACAGTACAGACACAACCGCTGTTAAATAGTCTGCCTCTTCCGCCTGCCGAAGTTCCTGTTGCCGCGATTCCTGGGCCCGCTGTTTCATCCGATATAAGTGGTGGCAACTATTACCTTCAACTCGGTGCATTTGAATCACAGCAGAATGCCGACGCGTTTCTTGTGAAGATGCAAGGGAAATTGAATGGAGGAGGCAAGCAACTCAAAATGACCAGCAAGGGCGGTTTTATACGCGTTCATATAGGTCCTTACGTCACCGAAAGCGAGGCTCGGCAGAGTGCTGAAAGTCTTGAAAGTAAGTTGGGATTTAAGCCGATGCTGAACTTGCCTTAAGTAATATGTATTGATTTGGTATTCAAGGTTTTTTCTTCGCGCGCGGATGAGCCGCATCGTAAATTTTGCTGAGATACTGAAAGTCAAGATGGGTATACACCTGAGTCGTTGAGATACTGGCATGGCCGAGCATTTCCTGCACGGCGCGCAAATCTCCAGAAGATTGCAGCACGTGCGTTGCAAATGAGTGACGCAACAAGTGAGGGTGTACGTTGCTTGTAATGCCCTGCTTAATGCCCCATTGTTTCATGCGCAGTTGCACAGATCGCGGCGTGATACGGGCGCCACGCATGCCGACAAACAGTGCGGGCTCACCGTGCTTTGCCAGTTGGCCACGCACTGCAAGCCAGGATTCCAGCGCGGAGGTAGCATGGCTACCGAGGGGGACAATCCGCGTTTTGTTGCCTTTGCCGGTGACGCGCACCTCGCCTTCTTTCAGGTCGAGTTGCGATGGATCCAGATCGACCAGTTCGGCCAGACGCAAGCCGGAAGAATAGAATAATTCGAACATCGCTTTATCGCGTAATACCTCGGGTGTGTCACCCGGCAGGTCGACCATGCGCGTCGCCTCGTCAGGCGAAAGTGCCTGGGGTAATGTTTTCGGTGATTTCGGTGCGCGAAGTCCGATGCAGGGGTTGTCGTTCAGACCGTGGTCGCGCATGAGGTAGTTGAAGAAACCGCGCCAGGCTGACAGCATGCGCGCCAGTGACCTGCCACTTAAACCTTTGCTGTGCAGCTGTGCAACATAACGGCGGATGTGGTGGGTTTTTAGCATTGAAAGCGCTGTGCCTTCAGAGGCCTGAAACAGGTGGTTCAGGTCGCGCGCGTAATTTTCGACCGTTAGTTCTGAATAACGTTTCTCATTCCGTAGCCAGGCCAGGTAGCCCCGCAAATACTTCTGGTTGGGGCTGGATTCAGACATGCCCGTGTCAGTCATGTTAACGCGCCAGATGGGGATGTAAGGCGCTACTTACCGTTTCAGCAATACGCTTCAGAAATACCGTTCCCATGCCGGGATAGAAACGCTGTTTATCCTCGCTGGCCAGCACCAGCATGCCTATCGTTTCGATTCCAGCATGCAGCGGCAGATAGGCGAATGAATGCAGTTGCGCGGCATGTTCGCCAAACCATGTAGCGGTATCGTGTGCGGCATGGTGCAGACAGACCGGTTGCTGCTGTGCATCCGCAAAAGCCATCACTTCTGCACTTGGGGGCGAGATTTGCCACAACTGCATGGCGGTGTGCGGGACGGCAAAGATATCTCTCATCAGGTGCGGAACCATTTCCTGAAGGGTGGCGAGGTCGCGACCGGCAAACAGTGTAACGATGAATTCATGTACTTTATTTTGCAATGCCTCGTTCTCCTGGGCGGTTGCAATCATTTCGCGCAGCGATTTTTCAAGTTCCTTGTTTTTTTCACGCAGGGCGACCAGTTGCCGCTCGCTTAATGAAATTGTGCGGCCGCCGTGTGGATGAGGCAGGTTGATCTGCGCCAGCGTTTCAGTGTGCTGTTCGAAAAAATTCGGGTTATCCAGCAAATATTGCGCGACTTCTTCTGATCTCATCTTGTTCTTTCCCTATATAGTGATTTCGCCGGTAAATACCGTGATTGCCGGGCCGGTCATCTGTACCGCAGTGTTACCGCCCTCCCATGAAATGGTCAGTGAACCGCCGCGTGTCACCACGTTCACCGGACTTTCCAGCAAGCCCCGCCGTATGCCGGCGACCACAGCCGCGCAGGCACCGGTGCCGCAGGACAAGGTTTCTCCAGCACCGCGCTCATAAACGCGCAAGCGGATGGAGTTTTTGTCCATCACTTGCATGAACCCTGCATTGACACGCTTCGTGAAGCGGGGGTGTCGCTCGATCAACGGCCCGAGTTCGCCTACCGGTGCTTTCTCGATGTCTTCGACCACCTGCACCGCATGCGGATTACCCATCGACAGTGCGCTGATGCGCAGTTCGTGCCCATCAACTGTAAATGGCTCGCTTGCTGCGCCGCTGCCCCCTTCAAAAGGAACCAACGATGGGTCGAAAATTGGCGCACCCATGTCTACCGTCACGCGCCCGTCCTGCTCAAGGCAGGGCATGATCAAACCGCTTTGTGTTTCAACAACAATGCTGCGTTTGCCGGTAAGTTTATGGTCATGAACAAAACGCATGAAACAGCGTGCACCGTTGCCGCATTGCTCCACTTCGCCGCCGTCGGAATTGAAAATGCGATAGCGGAAATCCGCCTCTTTGCTTTCCGCTTTTTCGACGAGCAGTATCTGGTCGCAGCCAACACCAAAATGCCGGTCAGACAGCAGGCGCAACTGTTCCGGTGCCAGCTCGATTTTCTGGCGTACACCGTCCAACACTACAAAATCATTGCCGGCGCCGTGCATTTTGGTGAACTTCAACAGCATTCTGGATTCCTCAATAACTACTGCAATTCCTTGTGCCTGAAACAATCGGTGGTGTGGTCGTTTACCATTCCGGTCGCCTGCATGTGCGCGTAGCAGATGGTCGAGCCAACGAACTTGAATCCGCGCCTTTTCAGTTCCTTGCTCATCGTGTCCGACTCGGGCGTACTTGCCGGGATTTTGGCATGGCTGCGCCACTTGTTTTGCTTCGGACTACCGTCGACAAAGCGCCAGATGAAATTATTAAAACTGCCGAACTCTTCCTGCACATCGAGAAATTTTCGTGCGTTATTGACTGTAGCTTCCACTTTCAGTCGATTGCGCACGATTCCGGCATCCTGCAGGAGCGATTCTATTTTATCTCTGCCATAGCAGGCAATGCGTGCGGCATCGAAACCGTCGAAAGCGGCACGGTAGTTTTCACGTTTGCGCAGTATCGTAATCCAGCTCAAACCTGCCTGAGCGCCTTCAAGAATCAGGAACTCGAAGAGTCGTTGGTCGTCGTGTACCGGCACGCCCCATTCCATGTCGTGGTAGTCGCAATACAGCGGATCGTTGCCCGGCCATGCACAACGTTTAACCGTTGCAGTCATGTTGGACGGGAACCTGATTTTACCGCATCGCGCCACATACATCGATCCATTACCACGGTGATTCCGGCATCGTGCGCGCGCTGCGCAGCCTCCTCGTGTACCACGCCTTCCTGTAGCCATAGATTTTTGATGCCGAGCTTGATGCAACTCTCCACAATGGCAGGCACGAATTCGGGCGCGCGGAAGACATCCACAATGTCCGGCAATTCGGGAAGGTTTTCCAAGTCGGGATAGGCCTTTTCTCCCAATACCTCGAAGACCTTCGGGCGCACAGGAATAATGCGATAGCCGAAGCCCTGTAAGCCCTTTGCCACCTGAAAGCTGGGTCGGGCTGTATTAGGTGAAAGCCCTACTACTGCGATGCTATGCACGCTGCACAGTAAATCGTGGATTTCCTCAGTAGATGGATTGGCGAATGACATGATGAAGTAGCTTGATTAAGTGGGACTATAATAAACCATCGCGACACGATAGAGAGAACACCTTGAGCGCAATTCAAGCTTCCCAGATCGCATTTTTTGCTTCACATGAGCCATTTAGCCACATGGAGCCGGGCCATCTGTCCTGGATGCTGGAAAGGATGCGGCTCGCCTATTACGCCAAAGACGAGGTGATCCTCTCTCCCGAGCAGGGAGCCGCGGAATACTTTTTTGTAATCAAGCAGGGACTGGTGCATGGCGAGCAGAAAGTTGCCAATGCTTCAGAGGCGGATACCTGGCTGGAGCTGACTGAAGGAGAGTGCTTTCCTTTGGGTGCCTTATTGGCCAATCGCGCGGTGGCGAGCATTTATCGGGCGGGTCAGGACACATTTTGTTATGAACTGCCGAACGACGATTTTCATACGCTGCTCGGACTGAGTGAGCCATTCAGGGATTTTTGTACCCATCGGATTGCCAACCTGCTGGAGCATTCCAAACAAATCATACAGGCGCAATTCGCGCAATCCAGCACAGAGCAACAGTCACTGAATAGCCCGCTTTCTGCAGTCATCCGGCGCTTGCCCGTTACGTGTTCTTCGCAGACCAGTATCAAGGATGCGTTGCAGCAAATGCATGATTTACGTATTGGATCGATGGTTGCGGTGGATGACAACGAATGCCCTTTGGGGATTTTTACCTTGCACGATGTGCTCGAGAGGATCGCACTTCCGCAAATAGATCTTGCCGGGCCAGTGATCGATATTATGACCACGGATCTGACATCTCTTCCGCCTTATGCTCCAGCCTATGAGGCGGCACTGTATATGGCCAAGCATGGATTCCGTCATGTGCTGGTGGTTGAGAATAAAAAACTGGTTGGTCTGGTATCTGAAAAAGATCTGTTTGCTTTACAGCGGGTCGGACTAAGACAAATTGGAACATCTATACGTCATGCAGAGAATGTAGAGGCGCTTCAGCAGGCTGCCGCTGATATCCGCAGCATGGCACACAACATGATGGCTCAAGGCGTTTCCGCAGAGCAGTTGACGCAGTTTATTTCCACCTTTAATGATTCGCTCACCGCTCGTGTCGCAGAGTTGGAGATGGCCGCCAGCGGAATACCTGACTCGTTATTGGCTGAAGGGTGGTGCTGGATGGCGCTGGGTTCGGAGGGACGTTTCGAGCAGACCCTGAATACCGACCAGGATAATGCGCTGATATTCAAAGTGCCGGAAGGGGTGAGCGCAGATCACATGCGCAAGCAATTATTACCGGTGGCCAAGCGCATTAACGCCAAATTGGCGTTGTGCGGATTTCCGTTGTGCAAAGGGCAAATCATGGCAAGCAATCCGAAATGGTGTTTGTCACTTGATGAGTGGAAGCGGACGTTTTCAAACTGGGTCGCGAATGGCACACCAGAGGAACTCATGCACGCTTCGATTTTTTTCGACTTCAGGCCGGTACACGGCATGCAAACGCTTGCCGAAGAGTTAAGGTCATGGCTTGCAAAAATGACGGTTGAGAATACGCGTTTCTTGCACATGATGGCTGCCAACGCACTGAGAAACCGTCCGCCGTTGGGGATTGTGCGGGATTTTGTGTTGAACAGCTCAAACCGGATCGATCTCAAGTTGAACGGGTTTGCACCATTCGTCGATGCTGCACGGATTTTCAGTCTGGCGGCGGGCGTGTCATATACCGGTACTATACAGCGCTTCCGTTTAAGTGCTCCCGCTTTGCATATTGCGCCCGCAGAAGTGGAAGCATGGATCAATGCTCTATTGTTCATTCAGATGCTGAGATTGCGCCATCACTATGAAACCAGCATGCGCAAATCAGGTGAAGCTCAACCGGTGATGGATAATCTCATTGATCCGGGGCTATTGAATGATCTGGATCGCCGCATCCTCAAAGAGGCATTTCGGCAAGCGAGAAAGGTGCAAGCCAAGTTAACTTTGGATTATCAGCTTTGAAAAAACTGATACATCGCTGGTTTTCCCCGAGGCCGCAACTTGATTCGCACCAGAAAATCCGCTTGACCGCTTGGCAAGCGCTGACAAAGACTTCTGCTGAAAAGACACGGTGTGTTGTGGTGGATGTGGAGACAACAGGCCTGAATATGATCTCGGATGAGTTGATTTCCATCGGAGCGGTTGCCGTGGTGAACGGGCGCATAGAACTGGGCGACAGCTTTTATATTGTGATGCAACAGCGGGTGAGCAGCACCAAGGAAAATATACTGTTGCATGGAATTTCAGGTGCCGAACAACGGGAAGGCGAGTCTCCTGCCGAAGCACTGCTGGCCTTTATGGAATATCTAGGCAACGCACCGCTGGTTGCGTTCCATAGCGTTTTTGACGAAACCATGATCGCACGAGCCATACGGCGATACCTCGGGTTAACCTTCAGGCATTCCTGGCTGGATCTCGCTTACGTCATGCCCTCACTTTACCCCGATCTAATGTATAGCCACCGCACACTGGATGACTGGTCGGGTAATTTCCATCTTCATAATGAGCAGCGACACAATGCAGTTGCCGACGCAATGGTCACGGCACAGCTGTATTTGATTGCCGAACGGGCGGCGAAAAATAAAGGCAATTCCGGCTATACGGAGCTACGCAGTATGGAGTTGGCCTATCGCAGTGCCATCGGTAACCGGTAAACCTTTTTTCATGTATTCAAAACGGCTATTTCAAGGAGCTTGTAATTAGTTGGGGCTTGGTTACAATCATGCAATCTCGCATAAATTTACTCGGGATAGCAGTTTTCGATCTGACACTAACAGGGGAGAACGAAATGGATAAGAGTGGCGCAGCATACTGGAAAGCAACGTTGGGCTTGCTGACCAAGATTTTGGCAATCTGGTTTCTGGTTTCATTCGGCGCGGGTATCTTGTTTGCCGATCTGCTTAATAACATTCATCTGGGTGGTTATCCGCTGGGCTTCTGGTTTGCACAACAGGGATCCATCTACATTTTTGTGGCATTGATCTTTGTCTATGCCAAAAAGATGGGCGAGATCGATCGCAAATTCGACGTTCACGAATAACTAAGGGGACATCATGGATCTGCAAACTACGATATATCTGGTGGTGGGCGCGAGTTTCTCGCTCTACATCGGCATTGCAATATGGGCCCGTGCGGGATCGACCTCCGAGTTTTATGTCGCTGGCGGCGGCATTAGCCCACGATTGAATGGAATGGCCACTGCGGCAGACTGGATGTCTGCCGCTTCGTTTATCTCCATGGCGGGTTTGATTTCGAATATGGGTTACGGCGGCGGTTTATTCCTGATGGGATGGACCGGAGGCTATGTGCTGTTGGCACTGCTACTTGCTCCATATCTGCGTAAATTCGGCAAATTCACCGTGCCGCAATTTATCGGTGACCGTTACTACTCCAAGTCGGCATCAACTGTTGCCGTGCTGTGCCTGTTAACGGCGTCGCTGACCTATGTGATCGGCCAGATGACCGGTGTGGGTGTCGCGTTCTCCCGCTTTCTCGGCGTGTCGAATGAAACCGGTGTCTATGTAGGTATGGGTATCGTGTTTGTGTATGCCGTGCTGGGAGGGATGAAAGGCATTACCTACACCCAGGTGGCGCAGTATGTCGTGCTGATTTTTGCCTATACCGTTCCGGCAATATTCATTTCCATGCAATTGACCGGCAATCCCATTCCGCAACTCGGCCTGGGTTCGAGCCTGATCGGGCAGGATATCTCGCTGCTGCAAAAGCTGGATACGATCACCACTGAACTTGGTTTCGGCCAATACACTACCACCACTGCGGGCAGCACGCTCAACATGTTTGTTTACACCCTGTCTTTGATGATTGGTACTGCGGGCTTGCCGCACGTCATCATGAGATTCTTTACCGTACCTACGGTTGCTGCGGCACGTTCTTCAGCCGGTTGGGCACTGGTGTTCATCGCAATTCTGTACACGACCGCACCCGCAGTTGCTGCGATGGCCAAGACGAATCTGATTCGTACCATCACGCCGGGCGTGGTGATGGAGAATGCGGATATCTATGGCAAGGATAGTGCAATCGAGTATGAGCAGCGTCCGGACTGGATGAAGCGCTGGGAAAAAACCGGCCTGTTGAAATTCGAGGACAAAAACGGCGACGGGCGCATTCAGTATTACAACGATGCAACCAAGAATGAAACCGTCAAAGCAAAAGCTGAAGAGGCCGGTTGGAAGGGTAACGAATTGACGGTGAATGCCGATATTATTGTTCTGGCTAATCCGGAAATTGCGTTATTGCCCAACTGGGTGATCGCGTTAGTTGCTGCAGGTGGTTTGGCTGCAGCGCTTTCTACTGCGGCAGGTCTGTTGCTGGCTATTTCTTCCGCTATTTCACATGACTTGGTGAAGGGTGTATTCAATCCGGGCATCAGTGAAAAAGGCGAACTCATGGCAGGCAAGATCGCCATGGCTTGCTCCATTGTGGTGGCCGGTTATCTGGGCCTGAATCCGCCCGGCTTCGCGGCGGGAACGGTTGCGCTGGCGTTCGGTATTGCCGCCAGCTCGCTGTTCCCGGCAATCATGATGGGTATCTTCAGCAAGAAGATGAACAAGGAAGGGGCGATTTCAGGCATGCTTGCAGGGCTTAGTATTACCCTGTTCTATGTGTTCGCCCACAAGGGTATCTTCTTCATCAAGGGGACTGAATATCTGGATGTAATCGGCGGTGCCAACAGCTTCTTTGGCATCACCCCGGAAGCCTTTGGCGCGATTGGAGCGATGTTCAATTTTGCCACCGCTTTTGCGGTGGATAAATTTACCAAGGAACCACCGGAACACATTCAGCATCTGGTGGAGAATGTTCGTACCCCACGCGGCTCCAAAGCGGTGGACGGTGCGCACGCCTAGATTGTTATTTGCGTGTACACAGACCCCGCCGCACCCCGGCGGGGTTTTTTCTTCTAGCGGTGATAGGGAGAAGTTATGTTTTTTGATGTCAGTATGGCAATCACATGGTTGTTGTTCCTCGCCTTATTTCCGGCGGCATTTTTCTGGTTGCGCCGTGCCTGGCGTATCGGCGTGAAACGGGATTTTTCCGAGGTTGCTCTGAAGCGCGGTATGTCGCCCGAAAATCCGGAGAGGTATGCGCCTTATGCGGCCGCCATCAACATGTTGGCAGGGGTCATCGTTGTGGCGATCATAGTCGGTGTGCTGGCGGCTTATTTCGACTATGCAACCTGGAGCACCGCAGCCGGCATCACCTTCTGGTTCAAGATCATTGCCGACTTTATTTTGGGGCGGCACGCTCATCCGTTTGCGGCAAAAAAGTAAGCGAAGGAAAAAGGCTGGTAAAGTTCCCAGTGTGCTTACGGTCTTCTTCAAGCCGCCCAGCTGAAAAACTGGGGTAGAATGCGCACCCTCAACGTTTTAATAACGCGCTCGTAGCTCAGATGGATAGAGTATTGGTTTCCGAAGCCAAGGGTCGTGGGTTCGACTCCCGCCGAGCGCGCCATCTCAACAGGTTGGGCTTGTAGTCATCCCGCATATATTTTCTCCTGCAAAATCAATCCCGTGCGAATCACTCATTGCACAGTATTGCCGAGTTTCGCGTAATTCTTCTTGTGTCTGGCTTTGTAAAAACAGCCTGCTTGCTTCAGTGAATGAGTTGATGCTCTGCTCCACGGTGGCTTGAATAATGCTGAATATCATAATCGTGGATCGTCAAAAAACTGTTGAAGTCGGAACCGTGCCGCCTTGTCCCGTCGAGGCAGTTGCTGAGATTGCTTCAGGATATTTTTGTGAGTGGAGAACACTGCTATAGTAATGGTAGCGTGAGCATGCTTCGATCTTGAGGGGAAAGGGCTGTGAGTTTGCGCGTTATATTCGAGGAATCTCCATGCGCCAATTGGTAACAACTTTATTTTTTCTATGTTTGTCTTTGCAGTGGGCAAATGCGCAGGAATTTTCTGTTCTGGTAGACGGCGAGTCCTTCTCGAAAAAATCCATGGGTAAGGCATCCACCGGGGAGAGATTCGTAGAATTTATCAGGGAAACTGAAACTTTCGATTCCTGGACGAAACTGGTTGCTTTTCGCTATCAGGAGCTTCCTGCTTTGGGAAATGACCCTAAGGTGGCTGCCAGTGCATTCGGCCAGGTACTCAGGGCAGCGAATCCAAACACGCCTTTCAGTATTATCGAGAATGATCAAGAGTACGAGGCGCTGATTGATTTTGTTGCCCGTGCAGAGGATGGACAATCTTGGGAATATAACGTCTGGCGATATGCAAAAAGTAGCGATGGCGGAGGCTTGGTTTCATTGCAATTCGCATACCGCTTTACGGATGTGTCAGTTGAAGGTATGGCACGGCTTAAGAAGATGCAGTCATCGTGGATTGAGCAAGTGCGCGCATATGACATAGCAACGGTACGTAAAGTACTTATACGCTAGCAAATGGCAAATTATTCAATTTTTCGGTGAGTAATTGAAATATGCAGATGTTGCAAATGACGGCCTGGTTGTTTTCTTAGCCGTTATACATACCATCTGCTTCTGCTACTTGCGATTTCAACAAGTCGATGCAACAAGTCAATGCCAATTATTTGCTCGCGGCCTTCGCGGTGCAATTTGTTGGTTTAATCCTGGGACGCTGGTTCTCCTTCGCACAGGCCTATCATCCGCAAAGCCGCTACTACCAAACTGTTTAAATCAAGCACGCTATCCTGGGCAAAGCCAGTGACAGCGTATTTCCCCCATGTGCTATACGCTATAATCTCCTGTCCCGTTTACGATCAATTGATGAGGGTAATAACTTGGCATCGAATAAAGCACGCGCCCACTTCACACTCAGTGGTTATCATTTCAATCCGGATGACATCACGCGCCTGCTTGGTATCGAACCCACTTCGGTTGATGCATCAGGTGCGCACAGTGGCCTCGATAAACCCGTGATCAGTTCTTGGGAGTTATCCACGGAAACGATGACGGACAATATCGACGTTTATAAAATGACGGATATCATCATCAAGCAAATAGAACCGGCCAAGGAAAAAATCCTGCAAGTAATTAAGAGCCACAACTTATCGCCCAGAATCGGTGTGGTACTGGTGCTCTCTGTTGATAAAAATGAATCCGTGCCTGATGTGGGTTTCGGCGCCAGAACGATTCGTTTTCTGGCCGATATTGGCGCATTTGTTAATGTGGATTACCAGCTTTCCGAGCGTATTTAAGCTTTAGAGCGCTTTATTTAAAAAAAGAAAAGCACGCAATAAATGCGTGCTTTTCATCAACCTGATTCAGGCTTGAGTTGTTTAGCGTTATCCGCGCGGTCTTCAGTTATTTATCCCGGAGACCATCTGGCAAAGTACCTCGCAGCAGATTGCCTTGAATATTCCTGTTATGGCTTCTTGGGCGTGGTGTATGGAACTTCTTTCTGGTGCGGTTCCCAGGTAGTTTCATAGCCAACAAAAAATTGTCCCGGCACAATCTCTTTCTGACGGGTAGTCACGTGGAATGCGTGACCATCTGGCACCTTGGGTCGGATAAAAGGCTTCTTGTCATCGCTCATGATCATATCTCCTTGCTGGTTGAAAACGGGAGGAATTTAAATTTCAACAAGATTGCCAGCCCCTCCCAATTAACTGACTAACTATACTATCTAGCGTGTGTAATGTCCCTTCTTTGGGATCACATGGCGCACGCCGCCCTGGGGATTCTCGACATCACCCTGGTAGCGGGGGATGAGGTGTATATGGACATGAAATATACTCTGCCCGGCTGCCTGTCCTACGTTAACGCCGATATTGTATCCATCAGGCTTGAATTCCTCGTCCAGTCGCATGCGTTCCTCGGTGATCAGTCCCATGCAGGCATTGACCTCTTCGGGCGTCAGGTCGAAAAAACTGGCGACATGGCGCCGCGGGATAATCAGGGTATGACCCGGACTCACGGCGTAGGTATCACGCGCACTGTAAGCAAGTTCATGTTCCAGTGATACGCCACGCGGATCCTTGCAGAACAGGCATGGATTGTTTGGATCCCGCTTTTTTTCTGTATTTTCTACTGACGACAATTCGATCTCCTCATCAGTTGCTGGCGCTATGGGCTAGCGCCATTGATCTTGCCTTAAGCATTTGCTCCTCGCAGTGTCTTAAACAGAGTGGCTGAAGGGCATGCGAAAAACATTCGATAATGACTTCAAACTCATCAGCCACTTCTTCTGCAAGCACGGTATCGTTCGTTAATTCCGCCAGTACATTCTGTGCTGTCGTCTTGTTTACCCTGCATAGCACCGCCAGATGAATGGGAAGTTGCTGTTCCATACTGACCGTTAACGCCTTTTCATAGGATCTTATGGCTTCCACCAGGCGTTCAGGGTTTTCTTCCGTCTCACCGAGATGGTGTAATGCAGCAGCCCGGTTGTTATGTGTAGCGGTTAACTCCAATGCGTAATTATCCGCATCGAGCACGGCAAGCGCATTTTTATAGGCGACAACGGACTTTTGCAGTTGACGGTTACCCTTAAGCAGTTTTCCGAACGCATGGAAAGTGGCTCCAAGCTGATGCATCGTATACATCCAGTCTTCCGGATACTGATCTCGCGTCCAAACCAGCAAAGCATTGGTGTAAGCATCGACAGCAATATTTAACGGCTTTGTCGCATCAAGTAGCCGACCAAGCGCCTGATTGGCCGTGCCCAGGTTATATTGCGTCGCTGCCCATTCCAATGGCGAGTTTTCCTGTGTGAACGACTCTAATGCATTGCTGAAACACTGAATAGCCCGTTTAAAAAATTCAGCATCTCTGCGCTGCTGCCCCAGTGCCGCCAGAATGTTTCCAAGATAATTCTGAGTCTCAGCCCAGCCCAATGGGTCCTGATCGCGGCTTATGTTTGGAGAGGGCGCTGTCAGCGATCCCTCAAGTGCCTCACGCACAGGCTCAAGAATATTGGAGCTGAAACGATGCTGTTCATAGTTCCCGCGTGTATAAAGAAAATTATCGGCGACGGTTACTTTGGTATCCGGTGCAGCCGCCTCAACCCACTCATCGCCAAGCCTGTCTAAAGAGTTTTCCAAGGCGCGTTCCAGGGCCTTGTTGCGAGGGTAAAGTATGTAGCTATTCGAGAATTTCATTTTGCCCGCTCGAGTATTTCATTTAATTCGGGATCGGCGCCGACAGCGCCGCCCAGCTCGATTTCTTCCTCGGTCGCTTCGCGTATGGACAAGACTTCCAGCATGAAAGTGACTTCTCTGCCGCAAAGCGGGTTATTGCCGTCGACAGTCAAGGTTTTGTCGTCGAATCGGGTAACGATAAAGTTTCTGGGCTCGCCTTTTTCGTTTTCCATGGTGATGGTCATGCCGATCTCCCGATATTCTTCCGGGACATTTTCTATACGATCGGTAAATACCAGTGATTCATCCCGCTCACCGTACAGCTTGGTAGTGTCGATGGGCACTTCGATGATATCGCCCACTTTTTTACCATACAGTTCCTTGGTCACATCTTCAGACATGACATCATTCACGCCGTGAACATAAGCCAACGGGTAATCTACAGTGACCAGTATGTCGCCGGTTTTGTTATCGATGACTTTATAATTTAGTTCAACGAATTTTTCGTCTTCAATTGTGTCTGTCATATCCAATAATTTATTTATAACCTTGTCTTAAAATAAGGTAGCACCAAAAATTCTCACCTTGTCTTTTTCATAGCCCAGCACTAGTCTGCCCAGCCATTCCCCCTCTTTTTTTGAGCTTCTCTGTTTATATAGCACGGTGACATGTTCACCGCGACGAATGATGCCCAGATATTCATAGTCAGGTGTCAGGTTTTTGGCCAGTTCACTTCGTGCAAACTGCTTACCCATTTCGACTTCATTTGCGCCCGCCATAAAAGTGCTCGAAAAATTACGCGTGAAAGCACCGTAGTTACCTTCATTCGAGTATTTGACCAAATCCGCCCACATGGGATTTGCGATTTCCAATATCTCTTCATCTGTCTTGTTAATAATATTCATCAACCGAACTCCATTCAAAACATCATTTTATCTATTCATCTCTTGCGGAATAGATAAAAAGAGGACCAGCATGAAATATGCAGGCCCTCTTTGAATACACTTACAAGTTATCGAAATAATATTTGCGCGGGCCTGATTTTACTAACGGGTAAATCAAGCCCGCATTTTCTTAGTGGTGCTCTGGGGGCGCTTTTTCTACATCACCTACCAGATGGTAGAGCGGCGCTTTTTCCATCGTGTATTCACCCGTCTTGGGATCACGACGGGAAACTGTCAGTACGTGCCAGTTCTCATCATCCAGCTTCATTGCATCACCACGGTAGTAGTATCCCGGCCAACGTGTCTCCTTGCGGAACAGCGTATGGTGGAACACACTTTCAGAGGTCAGGAAACGATGCTTCAGCTCCCATGCACGTAACAACTCGTGTATATCTGAAGCGGCGACGTTTTCCAGATCCTGCCCAAAGATGTACATTTTCTTGAGGCCGATATTCAGAAGCTTGTCGTTGGTCATGTAATTTACGCCAAAACCACCACAGTACTCATCCATCAACTTCTGCAAACGATCAAGACCCTGCCTTGGATTGATGAAGTTGGGATTGACGGTACCCGCGACCACTTCGTTACTATAAACCCGATAAGTTTCCATAGGCTTGTAGATCTGTTCCTTGCGGCGATTGATTTGGGCATCAGAAACACGGATGCCCTCAGCTTTGCCATCATCAATATATTTACAGGCAGCCTTGGCAGCCAGACGGCCTTCTGTGAAGGAGCCTGATGAGAATGCGTGTGGTGTACCACCCGCCGCATCACCCGCACCAAACAGACCTTCAACGGTGGTCATGCGGTTGTAGCCCCAGAAGTACTCGGGTGGAGACAAGTCTTCAGGGCCTGAACACCAGGCGCCGCAACCGGTTGCATGTGAGCCCATGACGTATGGCTCTGAAGTCGTCAGTTCAGGGTTTTCGTATTTCGGATCAACGTCATTTGCAGCCCAAAGTACCGCCTGACCAACGGTCATGCCGAGGAAGTTGTGCCAGCCGATCTCTTCAAGATGAGGATCCTGGAAGGCTTCCATGGTGACCATGTGAATAGGGCCACGACCGGCATTCACCTCGGAGATGATTGCGTGGTTACGCAGACAGGTTGGGATGGGGCGATGGGTACGGTGTGAAACTTCCGGGTCCAGGTATTCTTTGCCTACCATTTGCTGCAGTGCCGGGAACCACTTGGACTCATACTCTTCACCGTAGGCATTCTGGGTATAGGTCTTGAGATGCAGGAAGTAGGCGCCGACAGGGCCGTAACCATCCTTGAATCGAGCCAGTACGATACGGTTTTCCATCTGGGTCATTTTCGCGCCTGCGTCGATCATCAAACCATAGGCAGAACCGGACGACCATGGCGCGTACCAGACACGACCCGCACCTTCACCCACTGAACGTGGTTTAAAGATGTTGGAAGCACCGCCTGCACCACAGATAACCGTCTTGGACTTGAATACGTGGTAGTTGCCCGTGCGAACATTAAAGCCTACAGCACCGGCAACACGGTTCTCTTTGGAATCATCCATTAGCAAATGGGTTACACAGACACGGTTGAATACCTTGTCAGCTGAATTCTTCGCCGCTTCAGCCACGATAGGCTTGTAGGATTCACCATGAATCATGATCTGCCAACGTCCCTCACGCAAATATGACCCCTTCTTCTCGTTGCGCATGATGGGAAGACCCCAATCTTCAAAGTTATGCACACTGGAATCAACGTGACGCGCCATATCAAAAGCGAGGTCTTCACGCAACATTCCCATCAGGTCGATACGTGCATAGCGTACGTGATCTTCGGGGTTGTTCTCGCCAAATCGCGTTCCCATGTAGCAGTTGATTGCGTACAGACCCTGGGCTACCGCACCAGAACGCATGATGTTTGCCTTTTCGGCGATGACGATCTTCTTGTCCCGCCCCCAATATCTTGCTTCAAATGCCGCTCCCGTACCGCCCAAGCCTGCACCAACAACCAGGATGTCGATATCGTCTTCAATAATTGTCTGGTAGCTCATTAGTATTGCACCCCTTTTTTAATTTCCAGGCCATTGGATTCCAGTGTGTGTAATCCACCTTCATCCATGCGGATGTATTTTGGCTCGTTAAACAACAGTTGGCTGTCACGCATCTCCTGGCTAGGAGTAGGCTCGTCTGCGAGTTTAGGTGTTGCCGAGCCCCAGGGTTTGGTCGTGATAGGCGCTAACAGCTCCATATCTTTTTTTCCGCTGCGGAATTTGATGCGCCACGCAATCGTGCCTTTCTCTTCATCACGGATCACCCGAACACTGTGTCCAAGTGGTGCAAAGTCGGCATAACCACGCACGTCAATGGCATGATGAGGGCAGGCTTTTACACAGGAATAGCATTCCCAGCACATACTGGGTTCGATGTTGTAAGCGCGACGCAGCTTTTTATCGATGTGCATGATGTCGGACGGGCAGATGTCAACGCATTCTCCACAACCATCACAACGTGTCATATATACAAAGGTTGGCATAATATATTCCTCTATTTCTTATAGATAATGAGTCAAGTCAGTGTTAATAGTGGTTCGCTCTTTCAGCCTTGATGCAAAGCCCCATGTTTGGCGGGTTCTTGCCCATATACATCGGGACATCCGGAAACTTTCGCTGTACTTCAGGATCCGTTAAATCATAGTCAGGAGGCAAATTCTCGCGAGAACCATCGGCCCGGGTAATTTTTTTCTGGTAGGCCGCCGCGGGCTTGAAGAACATATGGGCAAACTTGGACCAATAAACGCCGCCAAAGAGCACTGTGGTTGACAGGATGAACAAGGCAAAGGAAAGGGTTAATCCACCGCCAGTAAATGACCAGATTAATGCGAAAGTGGAGGTGGCAATAAGCGAGAGAATAAACAAATCCGCACGCTCGAACCGAAACCATGGCAGGCCTTCCGCAGAAACATCAACGCGGATAGCGAACCAGAACCAGTATCCACCTACAGCCAACATCAGTGCACCGATATGCCACAGGGCTGGAAGGATAGTAGGTGTGGGCGTTGCCGGCGTGGGATAGAACAAAATCATAATCGCGGTAGCAACAACGAAAATAATGGTTCCCCACATGGTTAACAGATGGGAAAGCCTGCGTCTTGGATTACTGAATTCACCAGAAGTTAATACTTCGTTCACCAGTACTGAAGCGGCAATCGAGGCTTTTTCTCCACCACCCACTGACCGTTTTGCGTTCTTCTGCGCTTTTTTCGCATTTTCGAAAAAGTACTGCGCGCTTTTCTTATGCATCATGTCAAGTATTGTGCCGCCCATGACCAGCAGGACCATTAAAGCGATATACCCCTGCATCATTGCAGGTGATATAACTTCCGAAAGTTCTGCAAAGAGGTTGCTCGTGAACATCAGGTTCTCCTCAATAATTTTAAATACAAAGTTTCATTCAACCGGTTAGCCATCGAGAATAGCAAAGGCTAGCCCCCACAAAAATTCTTCACCCTACGAACCTGCCGCCATCATTTTACTAATCAGCCCCAACAAAAATTGGGGCAAATAAGGAACTCTCCTTTTTCCAACCCTCCACAATCAAAGGGAAGGGGATGTTACTCAATGCCTAGCGACCGGAATGACCGCTGAGCTTTACTTCAACCTTATCACTCTCCGCAATACTTGCGTAGTAGGCACGCAGAATCTCCAGCACCTCCGGTCTGCTGAACTCCGCGGGCACTTCAGCGCCTTCGGATAACCATTTGCGCAGCTTGGTGCCTGAAACCAGCAGGCGATCTTCTTCGCCGTGCGGGCAGGTGCGTGCAGAAGCCATGCCGCCACATTTGAAGCACCAGAAGGTCCAGTCGATCTTCAGTGCTTGTGTTTCCAGCGATCCGGCAGGGAGTTCGTCGAAGATATGATGCGCATCGAACGGCCCGTAATAACTTCCGACACCGGCATGGTCGCGACCGACGATTAGATGCGAGCAACCGTAGTTCTGACGGAACAGCGCATGTAACAGCGCTTCGCGCGGCCCAGCGTAGCGCATGTCGAGCGGATAGCCGGCCTGGATGATGGTGTTCTTGACGAAATATTTTTCGACCAGCGTACCGATCGCATCGGAACGCACTTCGGCGGGAATATCGCCCGGCTTGAGGTTGCCGAGCAGCGAGTGGATCAGCACGCCGTCGCAGGTCTCGATGGCGACCTTGGCGAGGTATTCGTGCGAGCGGTGCATCGGGTTGCGTGTCTGGAATGCAGCGACCTTGTTCCAACCCATTTTTTCAAAAGTCTCGCGGGTCTGCTTCGGCGACATGAACAGGTTGCCGTATTTTTCCGGGAAGCCTCCCTGCGATAAAACTTTGATCGGGCCGGCGAGATTGACATCTGCCTGTTCCATCACCATCTTCACACCGGGATGCTCAATGTCGGTGGTCTTGAATACGGTGGCGCATTCATGCGCCTTGTCGATCTTGTACTTTTCGGTGACCTGCATTGTGGCGAGAATGTCACCGTTGTCCGGGTCGACCAGCGCGATGTCGGAGCCGGTCTTGATACCGTCTGCGACGACTTCGTCAGTGGAGAGTGTGATCGGGATCGGCCAGAACAGGCCGCTGGCCATCTTCATCCCGTCGCAGACACCCTGCCAGTCGGCGTGACTCATGAAGCCGTTCAGCGGGGTGAAGCCACCGATGCCCAGCATGATGATGTCGCCTTTTTCGCGGGAGCTTACCTTGACCTTGGGGAGCGTTTTTGCACGTTTTAGTTCGTCCGCAAGCGCCTTGCCATGGAGCAATAAAGGATTCAGATCCCCGCCACCGTGCGGACTTACAAGTGCCATATTCAATCTCCCCTTAATATGTGAACTTCGTGTGTCGATTACCCGATCGACAGCCGGGACATCCTAAAACTTTAGCTGCCAAACCACGATAGCCCGTACGGGTTATAAATCAATAGCTCAATACGGGTATAGGGGATATTTGAGATGTTGGTGCAGTCTGTGTAAGTAAAAATTGCAGATCTTGATTTATACCCAGAAGTGACAGATTGTAAATCTCTCTTGGAGAACAATCTTAATGGGTAAACGCAAAAATTGCGCAATGCTTGTTTTAATGGTTAGGTATTGAGGGCCGAATAAAAAAACGGTGTTAGGTACCCGTCAAAATTAATAATATTTTTGAGTCAAAGCATGAATCATATTCAAAGTCGACTCTCAGAGAATTGTTGGTCGGAATACGTGACTTTAAATTTAGCTACACAAGAAATCAGGGGCTAAATTTTTTTATTTATAGTGTTGAATATAAGATGGGCTGATACCGGCTGATTTTCGTGCGATTTGCATGCTGTCCGGAGGCTATATGCTATGGCTTAAAAATTAAGAATGCAAATTACGTTTAAATTCTCTGTGCAAGTTTTGGGGGTTGATCGTTGATGCATGAAAATCATTAAGAAATCATAGTAGAGATTTTTAAATGAATTGAGAGTCACTGCTCAGTACATAATTTCAAGCCACCCCCCTAAAGGGCTATACTTAACCCCCCATCACGGCTATGGATAGTAACAGGGGCAATTACGCATACTATACATCTTCTGAAACCGGCTCTTTATCCTTCTCTGGACAAGGGAGCGATTGACCAATCAATTACCGGCGAACTACATGAAAACCCAAAATTTCGGTGACTCGTCCAGCACGATTTCTCCTTTACATGATCCGCTGGCTTCCCCGTCACCGGGCTCGACAACCGAGGTGCGTAATACCACCTGTTACATGTGCGCATGCCGTTGCGGTATCCGTGTTCACTTGCGCGACGGTGAAGTGCGCTATATCGACGGCAATCCCGACCATCCCCTGAATGGCGGTGTGATCTGCGCCAAGGGTTCATCCGGCATCATGAAGCAGTATTCCCCTGCACGCCTGACCAAGCCGCTACGCCGCAAGCCGGGCACCGAGCGCGGCGCGGGCGAGTTCGAGGAGATCAGTTGGGAAGAGACATTCACGATGCTGTCGGAGCGACTGGGCAACATCCGTGCGACCGACCCGAAAAAGTTTGCGCTGTTTACCGGACGCGACCAGATGCAGGCGCTGACCGGTCTGTTCGCGCGACAGTTTGGCACACCCAATTATGCGGCTCACGGTGGCTTCTGCTCGGTGAACATGGCAGCGGGCATGATCTACACCATCGGCGGTTCGTTCTGGGAATTCGGCGGGCCTGACCTGGAACGCTCCAAGTTGTTCATCATGATCGGCACGGCGGAGGATCATCACTCTAACCCCTTAAAAGTTTCACTGTCGAAGTTCAAGCGCGAGGGTGGCCGTTTCATTTCGGTCAATCCGGTGCGCACCGGCTACTCGGCGATTGCCGACGAGTGGGTACCGATTCGTCCGGGTACTGACGGCGCATTGTTACTGGCAATCATTCACGAGATCATCGAGCTTGGTTTGTACGATCGCGACTTCCTGGTGCGCTACACCAACTCTGGTCAGTTGATTAATCTTGATACTGAGCACGACGAGTTCGGTATGTTCGTGCGTACCGAGGTGCCGGAAGAAGAGGGTTGCTACGATCCGCAGAACAAGCTGTGGTGGGATCGAAATACCAACAAGCCGGTGGTGACCCATACCGAGGGTGCCGATCCATTTTTGCGCGGTGAATTCAAACTGTCGGACGGTGTGCCGGTCAAGCCTGCGTTCCAGTTATTGATTGAGCGCGTCAAGGATTACACGCCGGAGTGGGCAGAGGGCATTACCGGTATTTCCGCCGATACGATTCGCCGCTTGGCGCACGAGATGGGCATTACCGCGCGCGACCAGAAGATCGAGTTGCCGATTGCATGGACCGATTCATGGGGCAAGGAACACGACACCGTTGTCGGCAACCCGGTTTCGTTCCACGCGATGCGCGGGCTGGCTGCGCACTCGAATGGTTTCCAGACGATACGCGCGCTGTCCATCCTGATGACACTGTTGGGTACCATCGACCGCCCCGGCGGTTTCCGCCACAAGACACCTTTCCCGCGTCCGATCCCACCCTGCGCACGTACGCCGAACGATCCGCGCGCGGTGCAACCGAATACACCGCTCGACGGCATGCCGCTGGGCTGGCCTTCCGACCCGGATGATTTGTTCGTCAACGCCGACGGTTCGCCGGTGCGCATCGACAAGGGATTCTCATGGGAGTACCCGCTGTCCGCGCACGGCCTGATGCACAACGTGATTACCAACGCGTGGCGCGGTGATCCGTACAAGATCGACACGCTGCTATTGTTCATGGCGAACATGGCGTGGAACTCGAGCATGAATACCAGCGAGGTGCGCAAGATGCTCACCGACAAGGAAGAAAACGGCGAGTACAAGATCCCGAACATCGTGGTGTGCGATGCGTTCCATTCCGAGACCACCGCCTTCGCCGACCTGATCTTGCCCGATACGACTTATCTTGAACGTCATGACGTGATGTCGATGCTCGACCGCCCGATCTCTGAATTCGATGGCCCGGTGGATGCGGTGCGTATTCCCGTAATGCCGCCGACAGGTGAGTGCAAGCCTTTTCAGGAAGTGCTGATCGAACTCGGCACGCGTATGAAGCTGCCCGCCTTTGTCACCCAGACCGGCGAGCGCAAATATCGCGACTATCCCGATTTCATCGTCAATTGGGAAACCGCTCCCGGTTCCGGTATCGGTTTTCTTTCAGGATGGCGCGGCAAGGGCGGCGAGAAATCTATCAAGGGCGAGCCGAACCCGAACCAGTGGGAAATGTACGCCAAGAATGATTGTGTGCATCACTACAAGTTACCACGTTCTTACCAGTTCATGCGCAACTGGAATCAGGGCTACCTCGAATGGTCACAGAGCAACGGCGTGACGCGCTATTCCGAACCGATCCTGATTCATCTTTATTCCGAGGTGTTGCAAAAGTTTCGTCTGGCTGCGCAGGGCAAGAGCATTACGCGCCAGCCGCCCAAGCATCTGGCGAAACGCATCGAAACTTATTTCGATCCGTTGCCGTTCTACTATGAGCCGTTGGAGACCCAGAGCAGCGATAAACAGAAATATCCGCTGTCGGCGGTGACACAGCGCCCGATGGCGATGTACCACTCGTGGGATTCTCAGAATGCCTGGCTGCGCCAGATCCATGCTCACAATTATCTCTATGTGAACTCGCGCACCGCACAGAACGCGGGTATCGCCGACGGCGACTGGATGTGGGTCGAATCGCAATGGGGCAAGGTGCGCTGCATGGCACGTTACAGCGAGTCGGTCGAGCCGGGTACAGTGTGGACTTGGAATGCGATAGGCAAGGCGGCCGGGGCTTGGAATCTGGCACCGAATGCGAATGAGGCGCAACAGGGCTTCCTGTTGAACCATGTGATCTCGGAGGAATTGCCGCCTACACCGGATGGGCAGCGCTATTCCAACTCTGACCCGATCACCGGGCAGGCAGCCTGGTACGACGTGCGCGTGCGCATTTACAAGGCTGAGGAGGGTGAGCCGGAGCAGACCTCTCCGCAATTCGAGCCAATGAAGAAATATCCGGGTATGAAAGACGCGCCGAACTGGCTGGCTTATTTCGGCGGCAAGAAGAAAGGTGGTAAAAAATGACCCAATTGGCTTTGGTCATTGACCTGAATGTCTGCGTGGGTTGCCATGCTTGCGTAACCAGTTGCAAGGAATGGAATACGTCCGGTTCGGCAGGACCGCTGGTGGATGAGAACCCTTACGGCGCTGATCCGACCGGGACGTTCTTCAATCGCGTGCAGACCTACGAGGTTGGCCAGTATCCGAATAGCGAAACCGTGCACTTCCCTAAATCCTGTTTGCATTGTGAAGACCCGCCATGCGTGCCGGTGTGTCCGACCGGTGCATCATACAAGCGCAAGGAAGACGGCATTGTGCTGGTGGATTACGACAAGTGCATCGGTTGCAAATATTGCACTTGGGCGTGCCCATACGGTGCGCGCGAGATCGATGAAAAGCAGCAGGTGATGAAGAAGTGCACCCTCTGTGTTGATCGTATCTATGACCAGACATTGCCCGAGAATGATCGCAAACCGTCTTGCGTGAAGGCATGCCCGACCAGTGCCCGGTTGTTCGGCGATGTCCACGATCCGGAATCGGTTGTGTCACAGGTGATCCGTGAAAGCGGGGGGTATGCACTGATGCCGGAATGGGGAACCCATCCAGCCAATCATTATTTGCCGCGCCGCAAGACCAAGCTCAAGATTCACGCGGATGAGCTTGAACGCGCGGATAATCCGCTCAAAGTGGACGGTCATTTGCCCAAGCCGAACAAGGGCGATCCTTCCATGGACGATGCTTCTGCCTGGTAAGAGAAACTATGAAACCTGCATTTTCCGTTATTTTCCTGACTACTCTGCTCGGCGCCGGGCAAGGATTGTTTTTGGCGCTGTTTACACATCAGTCGTATGCGTTTTTTGGCCTGTTACGAATGCAGTCTGATGCCTATTATGGTTACGGTAGCATGATCGCCTTGGTGTTCCTTATCGCCGGCTTGGTGGCTTCGTTTTTTCACCTCGGACGTCCTGAGCGGGCCTGGCGCTCTGCAACCCAATGGCGAACTTCCTGGTTGTCACGTGAGGTGATTGCCTTGCCCGCTTTCATGGGTATCGTGTTTCTCTACAGTGTTGCACATATTTTTGGAATCAAGCCGGCGTTCGCTGTGATCTCTGACGAAGTGGTTATCGATCTGACTTTCGTTCTGGGTGTGCTCGGAACCGGGTTATCTTTCACTCTCTTCGTATGCACAGGCATGATCTACGCTTGCCTGCGTTTTTTGCGCGAATGGCACACGCCTTTGACGGTGATCAACTACATCCTGCTTGGCGGTTCTTCCGGTTTTATACTTGCGGCGTTTTATTCAGCCATGGCAGCACCCTCAGAGACTGGATTCTTTGTCGGCTGGTCCATCATTATTACCCTGCTCGCATTTGCTGGCAGAGTGGCATCACTGGTGCGGAATGCGCACATCAAACCGAAGTCAACGATACAGACCGCGATCGGCGTCAAGCATCCGCGCATTACCCAGCGCTCAATGGGAGCGATGGGCGGTTCGTTCAATACGCGTGAATTTTTTCATGGCAAGAGCGAGTCGTTCATGCGCATGATCAAACCGTCATTTCTGGTGCTGACTTTTGTTGTGCCGCTGGCGTTGCTGGCTCTTGGTATTCATTCGCCCGCACTTCTTGGCGCCGCATTTGCACTGCAATATCTCGGCTTGTTGGCAGAACGCTGGTTCTTCTTTGCGCAGGCAAATCATCCACAGAACCTTTACTATCAGACCATAGGTTAACTATACATTTTGAAAGCACGCCACTCGTTCAAATATTGGCTATACCACCTTCTTCCATTCATGCAATGGAAGCATATGGTGGATCGCAATTCCTCCCGTGCCGACTTGCTGGCCGGACTCACAGGTGCGTTAATCGTGCTGCCACAGGGCGTGGCCTTTGCTACGATTGCAGGGATGCCGCCTGAATACGGCCTCTATGCCGCCATGTTGCCGGCGATCATCGCCGCGCTATTCGGTTCAAGTTGGCATCTGGTTTCCGGTCCGACGACTGCGATTTCCATTGCGGTTTTTGCGGCAATCAGCCCGCTGGCCGAACCAGGCTCCCCTCAGTTCATCAGCATGGTGCTTACGCTCACCTTTCTGACCGGGTTGTTCCAGTTGATTCTCGGGATGGCACGCATGGGGGTGCTGGTCAATTTTATTTCGCATACGGTAGTCATCGGATTTACAGCAGGTGCCGCACTGCTGATCGCATTCAGCCAGGTAAAGAATTTTTTCGGTATCGATATCGTTCGTGGTGCGCCGTTTTATATCGTGATAGAGCAACTGTTTGCGCAGTTCGGCAAAATCAATCCCTACGTCACTTTTATTGGTGGGATCACGCTGGCCTCTGGTATCGCGGCCAAGCGTTTCATTCCCAAGCTGCCGTATATGATCGTAGCGATGGTGATAGGCAGCGTCGCCGCCTTTATTGTCAACCTTGAGATCGGAGTCGAAACTACTCTGATTAAAACAGTGGGTGCGCTGCCGACAAACTTGCCTCCTTTCGTCATCCCGGATTTTTCCTACGCGACCATTCATAAGGTGCTGTTTCCCGCGTTGATTGTCACCATGCTGGCGTTGACCGAGGCGGTGTCAATTTCGCGCGCGATTGCGGTGAAGTCGGAACAGCGTGTCAGTGGCAACCAGGAGTTCATCGGGCAGGGTTTGTCCAATCTTGTGGGAAGTTTTTTTTCCAGTTATGCGTCTTGTGGATCGTTCAATCGTAGTGGAGTGAACTATTCCGCCGGCGCACAGACGCCGCTTGCTACCGTATATGCTTCAGTATTCCTGTTGCTGATCCTGTTGCTGGTTGCACCGCTGGCGTCCTATCTGCCGACGGCGGCGATGGCTGGGATATTGTTCCTGGTCGCTTGGGGTCTGATCGATTTCCATCACATTTTTGCCATTGTGCGCACAAGCCGTGCCGAGACTGTTACTCTGTTCGTCACGCTAATCGGAACGCTGATCGATCTTGAAAAGGGTATCTTCTTCGGTATCATGTTGTCGCTGGCGCTGTACCTGTACCGTGTTTCGCGTCCGTCCATCGAGCCGTCGGTTCCGGCCAAGGATGAAGGTGCGTACCACTTCATTGATGCGCATGGCCACGATGAATGTCCGCAGTTTCGCATCGTTCGCCTCAACGGCTCGATTTTTTTCGGCGCAGTAGATTATGTGCGCAGCGGGCTGCTGCAGATTGACGAGAATAACCCGCGCCAAAGAACCGTGATGATTGTCGCCAGCGGCATCGGTTTCGTTGATGTGGCGGGTGCAGAGATGCTGGCGCAGGAAGCGCGCCGCCGTCGCAAGATGGGTGGTGGGTTATATTTTTATCGCTGCAAGGATTCCATCTACAAATTCCTGCGCAAGGCCGATAAACTGGACGATATAGGTGCGGGCGGATTCTTCCCGGCAATGTCGAACTGGATCAAACCGATATATTCGACGCTCGATCCGGAAGTATGTCGAAACTGCAAGGCGCGCATCTTCTCCGAGTGCCACTACACATTGCCTGACGGCGCCCCTCGTACATAACTGCGAAATCATGAACAGCCATCTCACACGCTTGTTGCCATTCCTTTCCTGGTGGCCATTGCGCAGCGAGACTGTCAGAGCTGACCTGATTGCGGGCATCACCGTTGCACTGGTGCTTATTCCCCAATCAATGGCTTATGCGCAGCTGGCTGGCATGCCGGCCTATTATGGGCTGTATGCTGCCTTCCTGCCGGGCATCTTTGCCGCACTGTGGGGTTCATCGGCGCAGTTGGCTACGGGGCCTGTCGCGGTGGTGTCGTTGCTGACAGCTTCTACTTTAGCACCGCTTGCTGCAAGCGGATCGAACCAGTTTGTCGCACTGGCGATCCTGATGGCTTTGCTGGTTGGTCTGATCCAGCTTGCGCTGGGAGTGTTCAGGCTGGGCATGGTGGTGAACTTTATTTCCCATCCGGTCATCGTCGGTTTTTCCAGCGCAGCGGCGATCATTATCGGATTGTCGCAGCTGAACAAGCTGCTGGGCGTACCGATGGGACGTAGCGAACTTTTTATGTTGGACGTGTGGGAGATGCTGGAGCAGGCCGGTGATTTGCATGTGTCGACACTGCTGATGGGGTTGGCTGCATTTGCCATCATGTACGGGGTAAAGCGGATCAGGCCAGATTTGCCTAATGTGCTGTTCGCGGTTGCGCTGACCACGATGGTAAGCTGGGCTATCGGCTTCGAGCGCAACAGTGCCGGCCGGGTGGAGCACATCATGGATACGGATGTCGCATTGCTGGCTGGCGAGTTTATCAAGACTGATGCGCGGATCGCGCAGCTGCGCGAACAGGTTACACAATATTCTGCCGAGCTGCCGCAGGTTCGTAAACAGGATGCTAGCGGGCAGCGTCAGGCGGCATTGCGCTACGAAATTGAGTTGCTGCAATTAGAGTTGGTCAATGCGGAACGGGAGCATCGCAGCAATAGTCGCTCTTTGCGCAAATTCATTTTCGAACAGGTTCCAGCAAGCGACGGTTCATCACCTGAACTTTACCTTGCCGGTCATGTGCCTGTTGGGAAAGTATCGGACGGTCATCGCTGGCGCATCGGCAGGATTCAAGGCGGCGACCTCCGTCTGATCGGTGGCGGCGAGGTGGTAGGCAGCATTCCTTCGGGATTGCCCGGGTTGGCCCTGGCTGAATGGCGCTGGCGCGATATTCTCACGCTGCTCTCGGGTGCCTTGGTGATTTCGATGGTCGGCTTCATGGAGGCGATCTCGATTGCCAAGGCGATGGCAGCGAAGACAAAGCAGCGAATTGATCCCAATCAGGAGCTGATCGGGCAGGGGCTGGCCAATATTGCTGGCAGCTTCAGCCAGGCTTTTCCAGTCAGCGGCTCATTCTCGCGGTCGGCCGTTAACCTTGGCGCCGGCGCCGTGACCGGGCTGTCGTCGCTGTTTTCTAGCGCAATCGTGCTGCTGACGTTGTTGTTCCTGACACCGCTGCTTTATCACCTGCCGCAGGCGGTGCTGGCGGCGATTATCATCATGGCGGTGGGCGGGCTGGTCAACTATTCCGCGATCCGCCGTGCCTGGCAGATACACCGGCATGACGGTATCGCAGCTGCGGTGACTTTTGCCGCGACGTTGGTATACGCGCCGCATCTGGACAACGGCATCCTGATCGGCGCCGGGCTGGCGATCCTGCTCTATCTCTATCGTACGATGACGCCGCGCGTTGCATTGCTCGGGCGCGCCGATGACGGCACGCTTCGCGATGCGAAAGTGCACAATCTGCCTGTCAGCGAAAATGTTATCGCGTTGCGTTATGACGGCTCATTGTACTTTGCCAACGTGGCCTATTTTGAGGATGCGGTGCTGGAGGCGATGTCAGCGAACCGGCATGCCCGGCACATGCTGATTGTTGCAAACGGAATCAACCAGCTGGATGCCTCCGGGGACGAGGTGATTCGTCATGTGGTGGAGCGCTTGCGAGCCAACGGTATCCGCGTTGTGTTCAGCGGGCTGAAAAAACAGGTGCTCGATGTAATGCGTAATTCAGGCATGTTAGATTACATCGGTCAGAAAAATATTTTCGCCGACGAGGATGACGCTCTTGAGTCTATCTATGCGGAAGTACTCAAGTCTATTCCGGGTGCGCACACCCGCCTGCTTAAGCATCCTGCCTGAACGGCTGCCTGATAATTTCAGTCAGGATTAATAACACTAAAGGGCTATTCCCCTGAACTATTTCGGGGAATAGACTCAGTCTGTCGGTGAGTTCTCCGCCCTAATCTGTCGCTTCAAATACGTGGACATGACAAAGTCTATGCCAAGCGGAACGGGCTTGCAGATATCTTCAAGCTGTTCAAAGTGGCGAGTACTTTTTGGGGTAATGGTCTTGGATTACAACAGGGAGGAATCATGAAATCAATACGGTTAAAAACAATCACAATCGCCTGCGTCGTTGGATGGACGCTGGTATCTGCGGCGGTGTTTGCTGCGCCTGATGCGCGCTCACGCAACCTGACGGCATCCTGCGCAGCCTGCCACGGGACAAACGGTCACAGTGTCAACGGGACGCCGGTTTTGGCGGCAATGGACAAGAAAATGTTCGTTATCCAGATGAAGGATTTCAAGTCCGGTACTCGTCCGGCAACAGTGATGCATCAGCACGCCAAAGGGTACAGCGACGAAGAGTTCGAAAAAATGGCGGAGTTCTTTGCAGCACAGCATCGTTAAGCTGACCGCAAAAAATTCTGGATGAGCAGAACGAAAATATATTCATAGGGAGCCCATCATGTCTTTAGATCGTCGAGATTTTATGAAGCTTACCGCGGCAGGAATTGTGATTGCCGCATTTCCGGGTTGTGCTACTTCTTCAGGCGAACTGGTTCGCAAGAAGGTGCAGAGGGTTGTTATTGTGGGCGGTGGGTTCGGTGGAGCAACGGCAGCCAAGTACATACGCATGTGGAGTGATAACAAGATCGAGGTGGTGCTGGTTGAACGCAGAACAAAATTCGTTTCCTGCCCGATGAGCAACACGGTGTTGGGAGGCAGCCGCACAATCGGCGATCTCACGCGCAATTACGACACGCTGAAGAGCAAGTACGGCATCATCATAGTCAACGGCGAGGTGACCGCCGTCGATCCGCAAAAACAGGCCGTCATGCTGGCGAACGGGCATTTGAGTTATGACCGCCTCATCATTGCCCCGGGGGTCGATTTCATGTTTGACCAGATAGAGGGCTTCAGTGCCGATATTTCTGCTAATAGCATTCCGCATGCGTGGAAGGCGGGCGACCAGACTGTGCTGCTGAGAAAGCAGCTTGAATCGATGCGGGATGGTGGCGTTTTTGCGATTTCCGTTCCGAAGATGCCGTACCGTTGCCCGCCCGGGCCTTATGAACGGGCTTGCCAGGTTGCACACTATCTGAAAAGCAACAAACCAAAATCCAAGGTGCTGATACTGGACGCCAACCCAGATATTGTGTCGAAGAAGGGGTTGTTCAATGCTGCCTGGAAGGATCTCTATCCCGGCATGGTGGAGTACCGGGCCGATGCGGCGGTGAAAAAAGTGGACGCTTCAACCAGGATTGCCACAACCGACTTCGAGGACGTGAAAGTCGACGTGCTTAATGTGATACCGCCGATGAAAGCTGGTGCGGTTGCGGGCATGGCAGGAGTGGTTGGCACGGATAACCGCTGGTGCCCAGTGGATTTTCTCAGCTACGAATCTACCTTGCAGAAAAATATCCATGTGATTGGCGATTCGGTGTCCGCTGCGCTGCCTAAATCTGGGCATATGGCGACTTCGCAGGCAAAAATCTGCGCCGCAGCGATTATCGAGTTGATGGGCGGCAGCCAACCCGATCCCGATCCGGCTATCGCCAACACTTGTTACAGCATGGTTAGCGGCAGCGAAGCGATGCATGTTGCTAATGTGTACCGTTTTGACAGGGAGAAAATGGCAATGATTTCTGCGCCGGGCGGCGGTGTTTCCGACCACCGTTCAGAAGTGGAAGGCACGCTGGCTAATTATTGGCTGGAGAATATCCTTTCTGACGTATTGCTCTGAGCAAACACATCGCGAGAAATGCCGGATAAATGCACCGGCGTTTTTATACCGCGAGGCTGCAGTATTCATGATTTTGTTCAGTATGACATGAACGATCGATAAAGATTATTGGATTGAAAGCTGCCATCTATTCCATGTTCTCTGGCGTTACAATGTCATTCCTGTTTGAGAAAATATGGCCATGAAAATATTTGCCACCTGTTTGTGTTTCATGCTCTGCCTGGGAGCAAGCCATGCTGAAACTCGGGATGCGCAGGAACATTTCTTCAATATGACGGTAGGCGATTTGAAGGGAGAATTGGCTGCCGCCAAGGATGAAGGAAAGGTCGGCATCATGGTCATGTACGAGATGGAGGATTGTCCATTTTGCTATCGCATGAGACATACCATCCTCAATCAGAGTGAAGTACAGGAATATTACCGCAAAAATTTCCTGATTTTTACGGTGGATATCCGCGGTGACATTCCGCTCGAGGATTTCAACGGCAAGGCAACCACGGAGAAAGCCTTCAGCCTCGAGCACCGGGTATACGGGACACCGGTGTTCGATTTTTTTGACCTGAACGGAGAATTGATCACTCGTTTTCCGGGAACCGCAAAAGACGTGAACGAGTTTCTTTTGCTGGGAAGGTGTGTTATCGAGGGCGCCTGCAAGGATTCATCGTTTACGGTCTACAAACGACAGCAGGCTAAATGAGTCCTTTATTGTGTAAGCAATGGCTGAGAGCTATTAGCGGCCTGGTGTTCCTTGCGATATTCGTTCCTAATACATTGGCGGCGCCGCTTACCCTGGCCGCAGCCCTCGCTAGTGCAGAATCATCCCATCCTGACCTGCTTTATGCGCAGGCCGAGCGAGATAGTGCTGCAGCAGATAAGGCCTATTCGGACTCAAGCCGGGACACACGCATTAATCTTGAAGGTGCTCTGCGGAGCGGGCGCCCCAGTACGGGTTCGCAATCATTCAGTAGCGATAACAGTGTGCGGCTAACTGCCCGGAAAACACTTTACGATTTTGGTCGCAGCAGCAATGCAGGGCAGGCGGCACAGTATGAATTGAATGCTCGCGATGCAAATCTCACAACAGTGCTGGATGGTCGCCGACTTGAAATTATGGCGCGATATTTTGATGTATTGCTTGCAGATATGCAGCACACTGTAGATAACGAATTCATGTCAGTTTATTTCGTCAGGTTTGATCAGGGTAAAGACCGTTTTGAGCGTGGACAGATATCCAGTGTGGAATTGGCTGAGCTGGAATCTGCCTATGGTGATTCATTGGCTAAGCGAAACGCAAGTGCTCAGCGTCGGCGTATCACTCGCGCCCTGCTTGCCAATGCCATGAACCGCCCTGGAAATCTGCCAGCAGAACTGGAAGATCCAAAACTGGATACTAATCATCGTTCGCTACCGGATTACGAGGCGCTGGTCCCTGTCTTGCTGGTAAACAACTCTCGTCTACTTTCACAGAGGGGAAATCTTGCCGCATCTCAAAAGAGACTGGAATCAATGCGTGCGGACTATTCACCAATACTGGAAGCGGAGGCTCAGGCCGCAGAATACAGTCGTACTGCACCTTTGCGCGATAATTTGAGCGCAGGGTTGATTTTGTCTTGGCCGCTGTATCAGGGCAGTAAAACAGATTCGAGGATTTCTCGTGAGCTTGCAGAGTACAACAAACTTTATGCTTCCACGGAAAAACTGAAGATGGAGCTTACTGAAGCGCTGCTGGAGGAGTATCTTGAGATAACGCAATTGCAGGGCTCTTCAAGAAGAGCAGTACAAAAATATGCGGATTATCGCGACCTGCAACTTGAAAAAAGCAGGGGGCTTTATGAGCTGGAGCTTAAAAGCAATCTGGGCACATCCATGGTCGGATCTTTTGAAGCCGACATGCGTGCGCGCCAGATTGAATACCGATTGGCACTGAGTTTTGCACGCCTGGAAGCCTTGCTGGGGAAGCAGCTGAGTGAAGTTGTAAATCCGAAGGGGGTGGTAAATGAATAGAGGGATTGTTTTTATCGCAACTTTTTTGGTATTGCAGTCCTCGTGGGCCGAGGACATGCAGGCGACATTGCAGTGGTCTCAGCGGGTCGAACTTTCAACCGCAATGTCTGGGATTGTTCGCGTGGTGAATGTGAGTGTGGGGGATTTCGTCAAGAAGGGGCAGATATTATTGTCTTTGGATGACGAAATTTATCGTGCAAAAATAGCAGAGGGACGGGCGGAGATTACCCGCCTCAAGGCCGAGAGCGAGGAGGGTTCGCGCGAGCTTAAGCGCGTAATGGAGCTGCATGAACGAACAGTTGTGTCTACCACAGAGCTGGATCAGGCCGAGCTTAACCAGATAAGGAGCAAGTCCGCGCTTGCGGAAGCGCAGGCAAGGCTGCAACAGAATCAGAAAATGCTTGATGAGACTTCGATCCGTGCCCCGTTTGATTCGATAGTGATTCTGCGCGATGCCGAACCCGGTCTGAGCGTGTCATCGGGGTTGCAGACGCAAATGTTACTGACGCTTGCCAGATCGGGAGAGATGATTGCGCGTATGCAACTGACTTCCAGTCAAATCGATAAGCTGAAACTTGGCCAAGTCCTGGCCGTTAATGTCGCCGGAGCAAGTTATACCGGCAAAGTCAAAACGATAGCAATGGAACCGAATAGTACAGGCAAAGATTCAACTTACGACATAGACGTGTTGTTCTCCATCGGGAAGCTTTTACGTGCTGGCACGACAGTGATCGTGAAACTGCCTTGATGGCCGTACCGGATTCAGGGTGATTGCCATTCAGTCTTCACGCATCAATATCGCATATTGAATCTTCATGGTGATGGCAGCACCAGCAATTATTGAGGCAAGTACCAGAAAAGAGCTTAAAGAGAGGGTCGATAATCCGGTGATGCCTTGACCGATGGTGCAACCCATCGCGGTAACGCCACCGAATCCCATCAGCGTGCCCCCGATGATGTGGTAAAACATATCCTGCGCTGATGAAAACGCTTCCCAGCGGAAAGACTTGGTGATCAGGGCGTAAATGAAAGACCCGATGCCGACGCCAAACACTGTGGCCACGCCAAAACTGACGATGTTGGAAGCATCGGTCCAGTAAGCCCAGTATTCCAGGGTGTATGCCGTCGGCGCGACAAATGACATGGATTCGGCCAAGTGTGAATTTGTACCCAGATAAGTCATTTCCAGCGTATCCGGATTTTCGCCGAAGCCCAGATGCCCGGTAATGTACCAGCCGCCTACAACAACCAGGCCAATGACCAGGCCGGCCAGGTTATTGTCGAGACTCTTGCGGAAACCCTTATCCTTGTATACAAAAATCAGGAGGGCTAATCCGATTACGACTGCTACTGCCATCTGAAGTGTGTTGTATGTAAGCCCGCCTATTCCGGATAAGAGCGCGGGAAGTGTCTGCCCATGATCGAACCGGATGGTTACTGCATCTGCTTGCAGCACATTGACGCGAAACGCACCAAAGATACCCCTGAGCGTGACCATCGCAGCGAATCCAAGATAGATGAATACGACAACAGATCTCAGGTTGCCACCGCCGACCCGTATCAGCGTTCTGTTGGCGCAACCTGCAGCGAGTGTCATGCCGACGCCGAAACATAAACCTCCGACAATATAGGCTAGCCAGGGGAAACTGCTGCCGGTATAAATGGTCTTGGACAGATCCACATAACCAAAATAAGCAAGCGCATTGGTGCCGATCATCGCCACTGCCATCGCGAGCAGCCAGGCGCGCATGCGTCCCCAGTGGCCCATGTTCACGACATCCGAGACTGCCCCCATAGTGCAGAAATTGGTCTTGTTGCCGATGAAACCAAAAATAATGCCCAAGCCAAATCCCCACCAGACTATCGTGTTAATTACTGCCGAAGCATCCATATCATTAATTCTCTTAAACGTTTATCAAAAATGTTGGAACAGAACTGGTATTACCAGAAACTTGATCTGCGAAGTATCAAGCTCCTGATAAATCAATTCCGTTGTTATTTTCTACGCCTGTCAATTTCGGCAGGTTGAGTTGTCGTGGCGTGATGACTTTTTTATCGCGCAAATATGTGGATACCACATCCCAGATCGGCTCTCCGGTTGCGCCTTCAGCCACAGGTGCCCAGCCAGCTACTTTGTATTTCTTGCTCGGGTCGATTACCTTGCCGTTCAACATCATGTTGTTGATACGCTTGCCGATACTCTGGTGCAGATTGCAGGTGTAACTGATGCCGCCGACGCGAACCATGTCACCACCCTGCTGTTTGTAAGGGTCTGGATTGAACAGGTTGTCGCAGACATCCTCCATGATTGCCTTGATGGTTTCTCCGGTCATTTCGGTCAGTGTTGTCTGTGGATAGGTAATTGCGGTCTGATCCATGACATGTTCCATTGTGATGGCTTCCCCGGGCAATAGTGATGTTCCCCAACGGAAACCCGGCGAAAATGCGGCGTCCGCACCTTTTACTTCCATCAGGGCATCCAGGATCAGTTGATCGAAGGTGCCATTGAAATTGCCGCGACGATAAAGTGTCCCTTCAGTAATCGCGAGTTTTTCTGAGAGTTTGCTTTCGTATGGCGCGCGAACTTTTTTGATCAAACCGGCCATTTCTATATCTGGATCGATCAGGTTGGCGAATACAGGCAGAAGCTTGTATTTGATGTCGACAACCTTTCCATTTTTGACATCAAAGTCCATTACACCCAGAAACTTGCCATTTGAACCTGCATTGGTAACCAGAGTTTGGCCACCTGCGTTTTTGACTGGGATCGGGGCTGGAATCCCATCGTGGGTGTGGCCACCCATGATGGCGTCGATACCGCTGACCCGGCTTGCCATTTTGAGATCCACATCCATACCATTGTGTGAGAGAACGACAACAACTTGTGCGCCCTTGCCCCGAACTTCGTCCACGACAGTTTGCATTTCGTCATCGCGTATACCGAAGCTCCAGTCGGGAACCATATATCTCGGGTTGGCGATGGGCGTGTAAGGGAAAGCTTGCCCGATAATTGCAACCGGTACGCCATTGATCTCCTTGATCACGTAGGGCTGGAAAACAGGATCGCCGAAATCATTGGTTTTTACGTTTTGGGCTACAAAATCGATTTGACCTTTAAAGTCATTTTCTATGATTTGTTGAACCCGATCCGCTCCAAGGGTGAACTCCCAGTGACCGGTCATGATATCGACTCCCAAAAGTTTGCAGGCATCGATCATGTCCTGGCCTTTGGTCCACAGTGCGGTACCCGAACCCTGCCAAGTGTCGCCTCCGTCTAGCAGTAAAGCACCGGGCCTGTCAGAACGAATCTTTTTGACCAGTGTGGCGAGGTGTGCAAAGCCACCTACTTTGCCGTAAGTGCGTGCGGCATGCTCAAAATCCAGATAAGTGAATGCATGCGCATCACGAGTGCCGGGACGGATGCCAAATGATCTGAGTAAACTTTCCCCAACCAGATGTGGGGGCCTGTTCAGGCTTTCTCCCAATCCAATATTGACATTAGGCTCACGAAAATAAATCGGTTGCAACTGTGCATGGCAATCAGTGATGTGCAACAGCGAAACATTTCCAAAGGCCGGCAGATCATAAAAGCTGTCTGTGTTGTCACCGGCTAGAGCCGAGCGGTTGTTTAAGGCGAAGCCGGATGCGGAGGCTACGGCCAGTAATTGCATGAATTCGCGACGGCTCATGGACATGAAAGCACTCCTGAACGGATGTGAGGGATTGCAAGAATCAACCGGACGTGAAGGCCGGTTGATCCGTTGCGAGGCTAACCAAACTTACTTGCGGAACACGGGTGTCTGCATAGGCAGACCGTTGCTCATGTAGGTCAGGTAATACTCCATATTATTGTATTCCTCACTGTTGGCATCTTTTGGCTTGGCACGTACGTTTTTTTCGCATTGCTTGAAACGACCCTGTAGCGTAACGATGTCAGTGCCACCGCGAAACTCTGGCCAATGGGAAGCATGGCCTATCGTCATGGAAAGTTGATCGCTGCGGATGAATTTTCCGGCACTCTGCACATGGCAGCTCTTGCAGGAAAAGTTCAGCTGGCCATTACGGGTGGCGTAATAGGCTTTACCCTTCTCATAGGCTGCCAGTGCTGCCGCACCTTCCACTTTGACATTGACTTTCATGCCATCCGAAAGGCTTCTGGCGTAGGCGGTAAGCAGGCCCATCTCATTTTCGGCATATTTCAGTTCTTCTTCGCCGTTTGCTTTCAGACAGGCGTTGATGGCGTTTTCAAAAGTCACTACGCTGTTGGAAGCATTATCGAAATAGGGATAGTTGCCGGCAACGTTTTTGCCGCCATTCGGGAAGCAGGAAGAAAACTTCTTGCCATTCTTGAAGGGCGTCTCCCATGCTTTCTGGCCTTTGTCCAAATCAATGGAGTAGGGCGGGAAATCCATGATTTCGTCGTACTGGCTTTTGGCATCCGGGTTCATGGCAAGGGCGCCATATTTATAATCCTCGAATTTTATGTTACCTGGGAGGGTCTGTTTGAAATGTTCAACCAAAGCTTTGCGATCTGCTTCGGGGCCAGTACTCTGTGTGCCCATATGAGCACATCCGAGCAATACCAGACCAGCCATTGTGAATGTGAGTATCCGTTTCATGTCTTATTTTCCTCTTGGTTGGAAGAATCAAATATTCTCAAAGCCTTTGGCCTGAATCAGGCAACGACCACTTCACCGCTGTACTTGTTGCCCTGATTGTCGACAGCGTTGACTGCAACTTTGTCGCCGGGTTTTGCTCCCTTGACACGAAAGCCGATAAAGGGATTTGTCGCAATTCCCACTCCCCACTGTGCTTCAAGCACGGTCTTCCCGTTTAAGGTGGCGGCAACCTGATTGATAAAAAATGCCGGTATAATTTTGTCGGTTTTCTTGTCCTTCATCAACCCGGTATCCATTGGATGCTGGATCAACACCTTTACGTCTGCAGCGTCACCTTCCATCTTGGCGCGCATTTTCATCGCTTCAGCCATGTTCTTATCCTTTATAAAATCGAATTAACAAATCGGGTAAATCACCATATTGATCAGCGTAGCTTAACCGCCGCAGCCACCGATTGTGACTTTTACCTCGCGGCTATTGGTATAAGTTTTTCCGCCGGCTTTTACCGAAACGCGAACAACCGAAGTCTTGGCCATTTTTACGCGAGTCGAAATGTAGGCTTCTGCGCCATTTGAAAACTCAAAATCGGCAATCAACGGAGCGGGATTTTTTTCCACAAAAATAGCCATGGAAGTTGTTCCCGGAATATTGCTTGTTGCCGTGATTGGAACCACCGCACCGTTTTCTGCAATGTCGGGTGCCTTGATTTCAATTTCTTTACTTTCGGATGCTCCGCCGTAACCTGCGCTATTGATCGCCTCCGCGGGTTCTTTCGCGGAGAAGGCCAGACTATTCCACGCTGCGGCAAGGACTGTGGCCGGTTTTAGCAGGCTGGCAAAGACGGCCAATGATCCGACGGCCCCGGCTTTTGTTAGAAACGCTCTACGTAAGTGATTCATATCGCACCTTTCAAATTTAATTCAGCTTATAGGGTTTGTATGTAGTCGGTAACCAGGTCCAGTTCTTCTTCGGTCAGAATTTTATTCCTGCCAAAAGGAGGCATGACTGAATCCGGGTTGATTGTGGTAGCGTCCGAAATCTGGGCACGCAATTGCGCACGATCAGGATAACGATCTTTCATGCTGACGAGCGGCGGGCCGATGTTGCCCGGAGATTCTGCTTTGGGTTCACTGGGAATGGCATGGCAAGCCAAGCAGTTACCCTTCTTTCTGTCGAAAGCCAAGCCTCTGCCGTCAGCGCTATCGTCACCTGCATAGCTTGAAGTCGCTAGGCCAATAGAGGCCAAAAGGGAAAATACAATAGTCGTTTTAATGCGCATTACAATCTCCTCCTCTTAGTAAGATATTTGCTATAGAAATACTTGTACTGAGAAAAAACAACTACAACAATTGTTACGAGGAGGTAGTGTACTCATCATTGGTGCTGCTGTATGTGATGAAATCACTTCAACTCGCCTCCACATATTAAAACTACTACCAAGGCATTACGATAACCCTTATGGATTACAAGTCAAGAGCACGCAGGTAATATTTCAACTGTCCCGTACTCATACTCTGATGACATCTCTTCCCTGCTGAAGGCGTTCGTTTATTATTTTGTCCTTCAGGGGCATAATTCTTTTGAGTACTATTAGTTGTACTTTATCTTTACCAGAAGAACAACATGATTTTTTTGGGCATGGTGCAGTCGTTAACTGCAAAATGATGTTGTACTCAGTAGGGGGTGGAAAATGTTACGTAATATTTCGGTTGCTATCCTGCTGCTCGTCGGATCGACCCATGCTGTACAGGCAGCCGGGGATTACATGGTTGTTCTCACCAAAGCAGGCAGCTTTGATGACGTCAAGGACGATGTCGTCATGGCCATCACGAATCGCGGCATGGTGGTTAATAATGTTTCCCATGTGGGTGAAATGCTGGAGCGCACCGGGAAAGAATTGGGCGCCGCCAAGCAGATATTTCTCAAGGCTGAAGTTTTGGAGTTTTGCAGTGCCGTGATCTCAAGAAATATGATGGAGGCGGATCCTGACAATATCGTATTTTGTCCCTACGTGATCTCAGTCTATGTGGTTCCTGAAAACCCGACTGAAGTCAGAGTGGCTTTTCGCAAACCGCAAATAGTCGGTTCTTATGAATCACAGAAAGCGCTCAAAGCCGTTGATGAACTTCTTTCAGGAATAGTGAATGATGCGATAGAGCAGTGATTGCATCAGTTTGCATGCTTTCGATTCTTTGGAAATTTTTCCGCAAGTCACTCTCCAAGGTATTAAGTGCTAACACCGAGCTTGATATTTCCGCATCTTCACGGAAAACTGCATTGTTCAAAAGTCAGAATTCCACGCAAGTCATTAATTTATTAGCTTATATATCCTTTCCGTTTTAGAAAACGCTATTGCTGTCCATTCTTTGTCGAATCCGACTATCATGCGAACCAGATAAGCTGCGCAGGAACTTAAATAACACCAAGGTGTTATTCCTGCCCCTCTTAGTGGGTATGGACGCTGCTTAACTGCTTGTCCCTATAATGTGCGGAATACCGTTGTATGTGTCGGGCTCCGGTCAGGCAGTGCGGTTAATTTGAATAACTTGTGGAGATTGAATCATGAACTTTGATAAAGAATTCGACGCCAGCGGTCTGTCCTGCCCGTTGCCTATCCTGAAAACAAAGAAAGCACTGGCAGATATGACTTCCGGTCAGGTTCTCAAAATGATCGCAACCGATTGCGGTGCCGTGAAGGATATGCAGGCTTTTTCCGACCAAACCGGAAACCCTTTGTTGTCCCAGTCTGAAGAAGGTGGGAAATACATATTTTTCATGCAGAAAAAGTAACTCATACGAACTTCAACTGACCATAACCACTATTCTAGAGGCAAATCATGGCAAAAAAAATGGCGATCATCGCTACCAA